>Ga0310694_10001486_pt1 | contig 26443 bp, 25 predicted proteins | sample 174DNAGHGhighgp2_FD_203884 | JGI IMG/M metagenome (GOLD analysis project Ga0310694, IMG submission 203884) | Sheep rumen microbial communities from Palmerston North, Manawatu-Wanganui, New Zealand - 1742 DNA GHGhigh gp2 (v2) (version 2) | ecosystem: Host-associated > Mammals > Digestive system...
TTGGCATCCATCGCGGCTTTGAGTTCGTCATCGGCTTTGGCGTTGACGGGGGTGAGGATCGGCGAATTCTCGTCGTCGCCAAGGGAGAGATATTTCTTCGAGCGGCGGCCGTTCTTGCAAACGTCGACGAGGGAGATGATCATCGCGCAGATGAATAAGAGCGCGGCGAGCATCGCAAGGAGGTACGGCAAGAGGGCGAGGATGATGCCCATGGTGTTGTAGGCGCCACCGCCGATGATCCACATGAAGACGGGGTTTCCACTGGCCGTGGAGAACAAATCCGGCCAGAAGCCGACGATGATCACTTGGAGAGCGACGAGCATGCCGAGGAACCACATGATGTTGGTGCCGACGGCGGAACGCTTCTTCGCGATCATGAGGATGAGGTGCAGCAGCCAAAGGACGGCCCAGACGCAGAAGCCAACGAACAATCCGATGGTGATCGGGTTGGCGAAGGCGGTCCCGTTGAAGAGACCGAGGTCCGCGACTTGGAGCATCGGCCCGACTAACTCACCCATGATGTCGGTGAAGTAGGGGGTATTGCTGGCAAAGATGTACGGATGCACAACCAAAAGCACAGCAGCGGCGACGGTTAAAATCACCGCAATAATAGACATAATTCGAGATGCTTTTCTCATAGTTTATATTGCTCCTCTGCATGCCATTATAATTCGCCTACACGCGTATAGCAAACCAAAATAGTTTTGTTTTGCGCGGTTTTTCTGGCGATGAGGAAAGAAAAACGCCAACCGTCTCGCGACGATCGGCGTCAAATTTTGCTACAAAATCCCAGCAAATTTCGTTTATTTGCCGTTTTTATAGTCAATTGCGGCCGAAATGAAGCCTTTGAAGAGGGGATTGGGGGCCAAAGGACGGGAGGTGAATTCCGGATGGAACTGGCAGCCGATGAAGAACGGATGGTCTTTGAGTTCCATGATTTCGCAGAGATTGCGTTGAGGATTCACGCCGGAGAAGACGATGCCATTCTCTTCGAACTGCTCGCGGAAGGCGTTATTGAATTCGTAACGATGACGATGGCGTTCGAAAACCGGGGTCATTCCATACAGTTCCGCCGCTTTGGTATCCGGGGCGATGTCGCATTGGTAGTTGCCCAAACGGAGGGTGCCGCCCATCTTGATGCCGACATACTGGTCGTGGAGCAAGTCGATGATCGGGAACGGGGTGCGCGGATCGAATTCGGTCGTGTTCGCATCTTTGAGTCCGATGACGTTTTCGGCGAATTCGATGAGGGCGAGCTGCATGCCGAGGCAGATGCCAAGGAACGGGATCTTATGCTCACGGGCATAGGCGATGGCGACTTTCTTGCCATCGGTGCCACGCTCGCCGAAACCGCCGGGGACGAGGATGCCGTCCACATCGGCGAAATACTGATCGGCGTTCTCTTTGGTCACGTCGTTGCTCTTGATCCAGTCGATTTGGATTTTGTGGCCCATCGCGAAACCGGCGTGGGTCATGGCGCTCTTGACGGAGAGGTAGGCATCCTTAAGTTCGACGTATTTGCCGACCAAGGCGATGCGGACCGATTCTTTGGCGCCTTTGACGCTTTCGACCCACTTTTCCCAGTATTCGATATGGAGTTCGGGATCGGCGTTGAGCTGGAGGTGGCGGATGACATAGTCATCGAGCCCCTGCTCGTGAAGGGCGAACGGCAAATCGTAGACGACCGGTTGGTCGAGAGCTTCGAAGACGCCGCCTTTCTGGACGTTGCAGAAGAGGCTGATCTTGTTCTTGGCATCGGTGCTCAAAGACACTTCGCTGCGGAGAACGATCGCATCGGGCTGGATGCCAAGACCCAAAAGTTCTTTGGTGCTGTGTTGGGTCGGCTTGGTCTTGCTTTCTTCGCTGACGCGGAGATAAGGGACGAGGGTATTATGGAAGAACATCGTGTTCTCGTAACCGAGTTCCTGGCGCATCTGACGGATGGCTTCGAGGTAGGGCAAACCTTCGATGTCACCTACGGTGCCACCGATTTCGACGATGACGACGTCCGCGCCGGAGACATTCGCGGTCGCCAGCATTCTCGTCTTGATTTCATTGGTGATATGGGGAATGACTTGGACGGTTCCGCCGAGATAGTCGCCGCGGCGTTCTTTCTCGAGGACGGAGAGATAAATCTTGCCAGAGGTAATCGAGCATTCTTTGGTCAAGTCGTTGACGATCCACCGCTCATAATGGCCGAGGTCGAGGTCGGTTTCCGCCCCGTCGGCGGTGACATAAACCTCACCGTGCTGATAGGGGGACATCGTCCCTGGGTCGACGTTGAGATAAGGGTCGAACTTCATGTTGAAGACTTTGATGCCGCGGCCCTTGAGCAACAAACCGAGAGAAGAGGCGAAAATGCCCTTCCCCAAACTGGAAACGACGCCACCGGTGACGAATACGAACTTAGCCATAGGAATACCTCTATGAAATAACGTCCTCTATCGTATAAAGAAATGGGTTCATTCTCAATGAGAATTTCTGCGAAAGAGACCAAATCAATAGGCTGAAAAACGCGGAAAACGCGGATGACATCGAAGGGTTTCGCCGCAAATCGGGAAAGAAGAGATATTCGTTGTCGGTTTGTCGCCCAAATTGGCGTATGATAACGCCATGGAACCTTTCGAGAACGATCAGTTCATCGCCCGTCTCTTAGATAAAAACAATCCCGAAGAGCTACGCGAAACGCAGAAGCTGCGTTACGACTTTTTGGTGCGGGCCTTTGACCCCTCGCTTCCCGAAGATGGAATCGACGATGATGGGTTCGACGAACTCACCGATTCGATCCTCGTCATCGAAAAAGCGACCGGGGCCATCGTCGGCACCTATCGTTTGGCTACTGCCAAAACGATGAAGGGCCACCGCTACAAAACCGAAGAAGAATTCGACATCGATGCCTTGAAGGCCGACCCAGACGGCATCGTCGAACTCGGCCGCGCCGTCGTCCATCCCGAATGCAAAGACCCCCGCGTCATCGGCATGTTATGGAAGGGTCTGTTCGACTACGCGAAAGCGAATCATGTCCGTTATTTCATCGGCACCTGTTCCCTCCATGGCGTCGACCCCACCGTTTATAACAAATGTTGGGGCTATCTGCGCGAGCATGCGCTCAATACCAAATTCAATATCCGCGCGGCCAAAAACGCGTTCGAATTCCCCGTCATCGATGGATTATCCCTCAATGAGGCCGAAATCCCGAGTCTGTTAAAAGGATATCTTCTCATCGGCGGGACGATCTCATTGAATGGTTATATTGACCCGGTGTTCAAAAGCACCGACGTCCTCGTCATCGCCGACACCTGGAATCTCGATGAACGGCGAATGAAGTTCTTCCTTCGATTCTAATCCCTCTTAAGAGGGATTTTTTCTTCTTGCTCGGTTTGTCCTTTATCAAGGATCCGTTTCCAATCTTGAAAATGGGATAGGACGCGGAGGACGTACACGCTGTGGACAGATTCATCAACCTGATATAAGGCGATGTGCTTTTCGCAGACTAGATAATGGCAGCTCGCATATTGGAGGGTCGGGTTGCTGACGGCGTTGCCCAAAAATGGGAATTCGCAAAGCGAATCCAATTTGGACAAAATCGACCGGACATAGTCCGAAGAGCTTTCGGGATGGGCGGCTAATGAATAGACTTTGATTTCCTCAAGGTCCTTGAAAGCCGCGAGGGTGTAAAGCAGCTTATATTTCATAGAAGCTCTTTTTTCACATCCGCCGCGCTTAAGACCCGGCCGGTTTTGAGATCGGTGAGGGCGACATTGATTTTTTGCATCAATTCAATGGTCTTATATAGTTCATCCAACGCGGATGCGGAAATGACCGCGGTGTCCTCGCGGCCGTTGACGGTGATATATACCGGCTCATTCGTGTTTTTGCAGAACTCGCTGATTTCTTTGTAGTGGTTGCGCAGATCGGCGCTCGGTCGGATATTTGCCATAAGATGCCCTCAATATATCATAATTATATCATGAGAGATCTGTTTGTCTATTGATTCAGGCAAGCCTAGATCAAACTTTTCGAATATCGGATGAATCACACCATTTTCTTGTTATGTACCAAGAATGGTACATAGTATTCCCTTTGGGTTGGTGGCATTTTAAACTGATTGTAGAACAAAGGAGAACATATATGGAACACTACAAAATAGCAAAATTTGAAGACAATGATTTTGTGTTGGACGTACGTGCCGATGCAAAAAACGAGACCGTCTGGCTGACACAAGGGGAGATGGCGCTTCTCTTTAATGTCGACGTTGGCCGTGTCTCTAGACATATTTCAAACATCTTTAAAGAGGGTGAATTGCCCCAAAAAGGTAATTTGCGCAAAACGCAATTTACTGGCGTCGATAAACCTATAGGTTTATATAGTCTTGATGTAATAATTTCAGTTGGTTATAGAGTCCGATCTCAGAGAGGCATTCTATTCAGGAAATGGTCCAATAAAATCCTCAAAGACTATTTGATCCAAGGCTATGCAATTAACCAAAAGAGATTGGAAAACCTTGGAAAAACAATCGATATCCAAAACCGGATGCTTTCCTATTCATTGGATGTCGATCGCGAAGAATTGTCCAAAGTCATCAATGAATATACGCGGGCCTTGGATCTACTTGATGATTATGATCATCAAACCCTCGCGAAACCGAAAGGAACCCAAGGAAGTTACACCCTGACATATGGGGAAGCATTAGACATCATCAATTCCATGAAGTTCAAAGGAACGTCAAATATCTTCGGGGTCGAAAAACAAAAAGGGGTCCTTCGGGGCATCATCGATCAAATCTATCAAGATGTATTCGGCAAGGAGCTCTATCCTTCAGTCGAAGAAAAAGCCGCCCATCTTCTCTATTTTGTGGTGAAAGATCATCCATTTGTCGACGGGTGCAAACGCATCGCGGCCACTCTCTTTTTGAACTTCTTGCATAAGAATAATTGTCTATATCGAAACAACCGACAGGTTTTATCCAACGAGGCGTTGGTCGCCGTCACCATCTTGACGGCGGAAAGCAATCCGCAGGAAATGAAAACCGTTACCAACCTCATCGTCAATCTTTTGACTGCGAAATAAAAAGCAGCGGCTTCACCGCTGCATTCTTTCTTACTGGAGCAGGTGACGGGAATCGGACCCGCGTATCTACCTTGGCAAGGTAGTGTTCTACCATTGAACTACACCTGCGGCTCGCCTGAGCGCCCGATTATTATATAGAGAGGGTTTTTGTTTATCAAGTGGAAGAACGCGAAAGATGAGTCTATAATCGATAGGCGTCTGGAGGCGTGTTTATGGCTAGTTACAACGAGCTTGCGGAACTATTGTTCCCCGACATCAAAGAAACAATCGAAGACTTGGAAAAGAGATACCCGACCCGGAATCTTCCCGAAGGCGCCGAGGTGACCCGTTTCGCCCCGTCCCCCACCGGTTTTCTTCACACCGGCAGTCTTTTCACTTCGATGATTGCCTACACCATCGCCAAACAGTCCAAAGGCGTCTATTTCTTCCGTCTTGAGGACACCGACACCAAACGCACCATCCCCGGCAGCGCCGCCGAGCTGATCGACCAACTCGCCCTCTTCGGCATCAAAGCCGATGAAGGATATTATCCGGAAGGCGACGTCGGCGCCTATGGCCCTTATCAGCAAAGCGTCCGCCGCGACATCTATCGCACCGTCATCAAGGAACTCGTCCGCCGCGGACGGGCCTATCCCGACTTCTGCACCTCCGAGGATCTTGAAAAGATCCGCGCCTTCCAGGAAGCCAATAAGATTCTCCCTGGCTACTATGGCCCTTATGCCCGCGACCGCGGCTTATCCGTCGATGAGCAGATCGCCCGCATCAAAGCCGGAACCCCTTGGGTCATCCGCTTCCGCAGCGAAGGCGACCATAACGTCAAAACCTCCTTCATGGACGAAATCCGCGGCAAGATCGAACTCGCCGAAAACGATGTCGACGTCGTCATCCTGAAGTCCGACGGACTTCCCACCTACCATTTCGCCCATGTCTGCGACGATCACTTCATGCACACCACCCTCGTCACCCGCGGCGAGGAATGGATCCCCTCTACCCCCATCCACCTCGACTTGTTCGCCGCTTTGGGTTGGGAACATCCCAAATATGCCCACCTTCCGGTCATCATGAAGCTCGACCACGGCAACAAACGGAAGCTTTCCAAACGGAAAGACCCCGAAGCCGCGGTGTCCTACTTCCTTAAAGAAGGCTATCCGCCCGAAGGCGTCCTCGTCTACCTCATGTCGATCGCCAACAGCAACTTTGAGGAATGGTGCATCGAAAATAAGACCTTCGACCGCACGAAATTCTGGTACTCCCTCGACAAGATGAGTTTAGACGGCGCCCTTTTCGATCCGGACAAACTCGTCTATTTCTGCAAAGAAGTCCTCGCCACCAAGTCGGCCAAAGAACTTCTCGGCCCGGTCACCGATTGGGCCCGCCTCTATCAGCCGACCCTCTACGCGGAAATCGCGCAGGATCCCGCCTATTTCGAAAAAATCCTCGGCATCGAGAAAGATCGTCCGAACCCCCGCAAGGACTACGGCAAATTCTCTGATATCGAAGCGTTGACCCGCTTCTTCTTCCGCCCCGGCTACGAAGAGCTCATCTCCGGCGAACTTCCCTTCAATGAGAAACATTCCAAAGAGTTCATCGCCTCCTTCCTCCGCGGCTTATCCGAAACCATGCTCTTCGGCGTGGACGAAGCCACTTGGTGGAATGGGGTCAAGGAATATGCCGCAAGCCAAGGCTTCGCCATCGTGAATCGCGACTACAAAGCCAATCCGGATGCCTATCGCGGCAACGTCGCCGACGCGGCCGAAATCCTCCGCATCGCCTTGACCGGCAGCAAGCAGTCCCCCAACCTCCACGAAATCATCGATATTCTCGGAGAGAACGAAGTCAAACGCCGCTTGGTCGAACTGGCCGATCGCTTCGCCTAAATCTTGCATTATCGGGAACGAAATGGTTAAATACATTTCGCGGCCCTGTGGTCAAGCGGCTAAGACGCAACCCTCTCAAGGTTGAATCCCGGGTTCGATTCCCGGCTGGGTCACCAAACCGCATACAAAACCCGCTGAAATGGCGGGTTTTCTTTTCCCCTTATATTGCGTACATAATCCTGTACATGTATACTATCTTCGAGGTAATAATTATGTCTGTCACAAACGCCACCGCATTAAGAAAAAACCTATTTGGCACCCTTGAAAGCGTCATTTCCTGCAACGAGCCGGTGACCATCACTTCGAAATCCGGCAACGCCGTGCTGATTTCGGAAGCCGATTACAACGCTTTGATGGAAACCGTCTATCTCATGTCGAACTCCGCTTTCATGAAAGGCTACAAGGAAGCGAAGGAGCAAGATCGCTCCACTTACGAGAAACTGGACTTGGACGAGGAATGGTAAATGCCTTTTGAAGTCCTGTTCTCAAAAAGGGCGATCAAAGATCTCAATCTCCTAAAAGCGGCCGGTCTTGGCAAAAAGGCCAAATCCCTCTGCAAGATTTTGGAGAAGAATCCGTTCCAAACCCCACCGCCCTTCGAAAAACTCATCGGCGACCTAGAAGGTTCCTTTTCCCGGAGAATCAATATCCAGCATCGCCTCGTCTACGAAGTAGACAAAGAAAAACGCATCGTCTATGTCCTGCGGATGTGGACCCATTACGAATAAGAAAAAACCCGCCGATTCGCGGGTTTTTATTTTGTTTCTTCTTGGTCTTCGTTCCGGATCTTTTCTTCAGCTTGGGCGCGCATCGCGATCGTCTCCGCCAAAGCTTTTTCGAGTCCTTGGCGATCCGGGGAATCAACCGGCATCCGTTCTAATTCACTGGAGATTGTTCGAATTGAGCAATCAATGAAGAAGAATCGATATTTCTTCGTCGCCAAGGAAAGATAGGCGGCGTAGTACGGCAAACAAAGGGGCAACAAACACAAGGCAAACCCCGTCATGAAACCGACGCGGCCGTACAAAGTGATGCCTTGGATGGCAAACGCGATGAAATATCCACCGGCGAGCAGGACGACCAAAATGACATAAAGGGGCCATGTGGCGGAGAAGTAATCCTTTTGGAAATCGCCCCGCGAATCCTTGATTGCCTTGCAATATAAGGCGTTCGCCATGCGGGCGGGCGCCTCCAACGTGCTCCGATGATACAAATTGAGGCCGTATAGGCCGATTTTGTGGGCGAAGACGATAAAGAAGACGACCGTGGTCGTAATCTCGGAAATATGGGTCAGCAGACCCAATGTGGCGTTCGTGGTGAGGAAGTCCGCCGCATCGAGGACATTGCCGTTCTCATAATAGGTGACGAATTGCTCCCAAGCGGGGCCGAATTCCGGATCGACCGCGTTGGAGATAAGGTAGGACACCATCATGGCGAGGCCGCCGAGAAGGGCGCTCCAAGCGAGGGCGATGAGCCCGTTCCTTACGACGCGGAAAACCCCGAAATACGGACGATAATAAGCTCCGTAGAGGGAGAACATCACCCGATTGGACATCGTCCCGTTCGCCGTCGGGTCGAGGATCATCATCGTCGCGGCGAAAAAGAACGGCAGGAAAACGAAAGGGATCGTGAAATAAGACGTCCACTGCCAAAAGAAGCTGAGGGCGGCAACAGGGATTGCCATAAGAAATAAGGCGAACGTATAAGCCCACCGCCTCCGCGGTTTTTTCATTTCGGCGATGACGTCGCGAGCGCGAATCCGATCAGACATGGCCGCGCTCCTTCCAGACCGCGAGGTTCTGAATGACCCGATATAGTTCGTTACGCGATAACGATTGGATGTCGCGTCCTTCATAAGAAGAGATGACTTTCTTCAGTTTGGAGATCGGCACGAGGATCGGCGTTTTGCCTTCGTTCTTGAACGGGGTGAAAAAGCAATCGTCGTTGATGAGGACGATTCCGACCAATAGGTCGGAAGAGACATGGGTCTGCATCGAGAAGAAGCTCATCATCGCCTCCGCTTCATGAATCGGGTTGACGATGCGTTCCTTGGTGCCGTCGGCCCGGTGATAGAGCCAATAGTCGTCGAGCGGGTTGGCGTCCATCGCCCCGGAGAAATAACGGTCGAAAAGAAGATAGATGTATTTGTCGCCCGCGAGGATATGGTCGACGCGGATGCTGTTTTTCTCATCGACCTCGACTTTGAATTCGTTGATGAGGTAGTAATCGCGCAAATCCGCGAGGGTGCGGATCGAATGATAATAGGCTTTCTGCGGATTCCTACGCGTGTACCAGCGCCAGAACGGGCGATAAAAAATCCACAAGCAAAAACCCACGACAATGAGAACGAAAAGAATAATCCATATGGCGAGTTTGGCTTGTTGATTCATGGGGTTTAAATTATTCGGCGAAATGTTCGGCGACGGCGATGCCGAGCTCGATCATCGCCGAGAGGCCGGTCTGGCGTTCGTTGGCGGTCAGGATCTTGCTGTCGACGAAGGAGTCGCTGCAAGTGCAGATGGCTAAAGCTTGTTTGTGAAGCGAGGCGGCCTGCTCATAGAGGGCATAGGCCTCCATTTCGACGGCGAGGACCCCGAGGTCGGCCCACCGCTTCCAAAGATGGGCGCCCCTCTCATAGAAGATATCGCTGGAGAGGATGTTGCCGACGTGGTATTCAAGACCTAACTTCTCGGCTTCTTCCACCGCGGCGCGAAGCACCGGGAAGGAAGAGCAGGCACTGTAAGTGCCATGGAGGTCATATTCGGCCATCCAGTTCGAGTTGGTCGAGGCCGCTTGGCCGATGACGATGCTGCCGACGGGGACGTCTTTATGGTAGGAGCCGCAGGTGCCGACGCGGATGATCGTCTCGACGCCGTATTCGGTGAAAAGTTCGTGGCTATAGATGCCGATGGAGGGCAAACCCATGCCGCTGGCCATGACGGAGATCTTTTTGCCGTTCTTGGTGTAGCCGGTATAGCCGAAAATGCCGCGGATTTCGGTGACGAGTTGGATGTCTTTGAGGAACGTCTCGGCGATCCAGCGCGCGCGGTAGCTATCACCGGGCATCAGGACGACTTTGGCGAATGCGCCCTTCGGGGCGGAAATATGAGGTGTGGGCATAGGGGTTCTCCTTTATTCTTCGGGTTCGGCGGTCACGGTTTCCATGTCTTCCGTGAAGATGCGTAAGAAATTGTCGGGGGTGACGGGGGTGAGCTCGCCTTGGAAGGCGATCGAGATGCGGCCGGTTTCCTCGCTGACCAAAATGGTGACCGAATCGCTGATCTCGCAGATGCCGTAGGCAGCGCGATGGCGCGATCCGAATTTGCCGGTAAGCGGCCGGCTGGTCGGCGGGAAATAAACGGAAGCGGCGACGATCTTGTCCCCGCGGATGATGACCGCGCCGTCATGGAGACGGGTGCCGGGATAGAAGATGGTTTGGAGGAGTTCGCTGGAAACCATCGCGTTCACCGGGGAGCCGTTCTTGGAGATATCGCTGAGATCATCGTGTTTTTCGAAGGTAATAAGAGCGCCGTATTTCTGACGAGATAACGTAATGACGGCGTTTTCGACCTTCTTGTACATTTCCTCGCGGTCGAAGAGCTGTTCGCCTTTCGGATGCTTCCGGTCTTTGTTGAAGAGGCGCTTCAAGGCGGGACGGCCTTTCATGCCGTTCGCCACCAGGGCGCGGATATCGGCCAGGTTGACGAAGCAGAAGAAGATGAGACCCGCCGCGAGCAAAACGAAAGCGGCGATCATCGGCAAAGTGAGGTTGAACATCCAGAAGAGAATCGCCGCGACTTGGGTCACGAGCAAATAGATGCGCGAACTCCACCGGTTGAGGAAGAGGAAACAAAACGCATCGACGATCGCGAAGGCGACGACGGTGAAGGATAGATTCAATATGGTGAGCACGGTTGCTTCAGCGGTACTAAAGTCCATAAAACATTCCCCCTTAGGGTCATTACCATAATAGCAAACAAATATTCTTCTTTGAAGAAACAACTAAACAAAGAAAAAAAGCCCAGGGCTGACCCTGAGCTTCTTTTTCGCGTTTGGTACTTTACTTATTTCGCAGCTTTTTCAAGAGCCGGGATGTCGTAGAAGGTACGGAACGGTTCGCCGAGGGTGTGGTTGGCTTCGGTGCAGTTGACCAAGGTCATAGCACGGGCACCGGTGCGGGCGCCATCCTTAAGCGAGACTTCGATGGTGCTCATCGGGATGTGCATGCCACCTTTTTCCATTTCAGCGACATAGTCTTCGGTGGAAGCGCCTTCGAGGAGGCCGTCCTTGTAGAGGCGGCTGATGCCTTCGCCAAAGACGTAGGTGCCGATGTAGCCGGCCATGGCATAGCTGTCATAGTAGTACGGAGAGACGCCGTCAGCGGCCCATTCGTATTTCTCTTGAAGTTCAGCAACGACTTCCGGAGCGGCTTCTTCGATGTCCTTATTGGTGAGGGCATCGCCACGGCTCTTCGCATAAGCGGTCAACGCGTGGACGTATTCGGCCCATTCATCATAAGTTTCGGCATTCTGGACACCAGCGGCGATCCAGCCAGTGGTGAGGAGCTTACGGCCGTTATTGAGGATACCAGCGGTATAAGCGCCAGAGAAGTAAAGGGCGTTCGAGAACTTGTAGGAAGCAAGAACGGTGAGGTTTTCCCAGTTCGAGGCAACGATAGCGGCGACGACGCTGAGGAAGGTGACGTCGGTGAGAAGGAGGACGTCAACGCCATTGGCCTTGAGGGCGGCGACGCAGCTGGCATAGTCGCTAGAAGCATCGTTCGCGATGGTCTGGACGAAGAAGTCGGTGTTCTCGGTCTTACCGAGTTTCTTAAGTTCGGCTCTCATGCCGGCGAGTTCGTCGACACCAGTGCTGCCGAGACCGGCGATGACGCCAACTTTCTTGGCGCCGAGACCGGCTTCACCCTTCGCAAAGGCGGAGGCAAGGAGCTGCTGACCTTCGACATAGTCGATCGGCTGGATCGGGAAGCTGGCAACGCTGTCGCCGGATTCCTGATAGTAATCCATGGTCAACGGGGTGTAGATCTCAGGCTTGTTGGCTTCTTCAAGGGCATTCGCTTGATCGGCATAGCTGTAGACGATACCGAAGACTTTGTCCTCATTCAGAAGCTGAGCGGTGTTGGTCGCACGGACGGTGGCGTTGTAGCCGTCGTCGCGGAGGATGTACTCCATCTTGACCTTGCCTTCGTTCTGGCTTTCGCCGAAGTAATAGGCGTAAGCCTTGGCGCCGTAATCCATCGGACCGAAGACGGTCGGAAGGAGGGCGGCGGCGTTAGTGTTGCCAACACGGACGGTGAAAGTGCCGTCTTCGTTCTTGGTGACACCATTGTTGGGTTCCCCGGTGTGGCTGATGCCGCAGCTGGCTAAAGAGACAGCAGCAACAGCGCCGAGGGTGGGAATTAAGAATTTCTTAAATCCTTTCATTGTTTTCTCCTTTTGTAGTGATACTACAATTTACAATATTATCTTATTCTAAGATGGCGATTTCCACAACAATTGTTGTTTAGGCGCCACCCAAATAAGCTTCAATGAGGCTCTTGTCTTGCAAGAGCGCTTCGCCAGTGCCTTCGTTGCTGATTTTGCCGAGTTCGAGAACATAGGCATAATCGGCGATTTTCAAGGTCTGTTTGGCGTTTTGCTCAACGATTAAGATCGTTGTGCCTTCTTCCTTGATTTTCACCAAGGTTTCGAAAATCTGCTTGATGACGAGCGGGGCGAGACCGAGGGACGGCTCGTCGAGAACGAGGATTCGCGGGCTGCCCATGAGGGCGCGACCCACCGCAAGCATCTGCAACTCACCGCCGGAGAGGGTGCCGGCCTGCTGTTTGCGGCGTTCCTCCAAAATCGGGAAAAGATTGTAGACGCGGGCGAAATTCTCGCGGACTTTCTTTTTGTCGCGGAGCATGTAAGCCCCGGCTTTGAGGTTGTCCTCCACCGTAAGCTCATTGAAGATCTTGCGGCCTTCCGGGGATTGCATGATGCCTTTTTTGGCCACGCGGTCCGGACGATGGTTCATGATGTTGGACGGCTCGCCGTTCTCATCATAAAGAAGGATTTCGCCCGAGCGGGCCTTAACGACGCCCGAAACGGAGTTCAGGGTCGTGGTCTTGCCGGCGCCATTCGCGCCGAGAAGGGCGACGATTTGCCCTTCGCCGACGTTGATGTTGATGCCTTTGACCGCTTCGATGGGGCCATAGGAGACGCGCAAGTCTTTGATTTCAAGAATGTTTGCCATGATTCATCTCCTTTACTCATCGACGCCAAGATAGGCTTCTTGGACGGATTTGTCGCCCTGGATTTCGGCCGGGGTGCCGATCTTCAGCAATTTGCCGAAGGAGATCGCGCAGATGCGGTCGCAGATACCCATGACGAGACCCATATCGTGCTCAACCAAGAGAATCGTGCACTTGTATTCCTCGCGGATGCGATGGATCAGGGCGGCGAGTTCTTTGGTTTCGCTGTCATTCAGACCGGCGGCCGGCTCATCGAGAATGATGAGTTGCGGGTTGGTCATGAGGGTACGGGCGATTTCGATCTTCTTGAGGATGCCATAAGGCAAACCCATTGCGAAGTTGAACATATACTGGGTGAGACCCATGAACTGAAGGACTTTCATCGCCCTTTGGGTGATGACCTGTTCTTCGAGCGAGAGCATCTTCGTGTGCAGGAAGTGATCCACGAGATTCGACTGGTACTGACGATTGGCCGCGATGAGAAGATTCTCGAGGACGGTGCATTCGGGGATGACTTCGATGTTCTGGAAGGTACGGGCGATGCCGAGGGTGATGACGTTATGAACTTTCTCGCGGTTCATATCGATGATATCGCCTTCCTTGGTACGGAAGATGATGTTGCCATCAGTCGGTTTGTAGAACTGGGTGATGCAGTTGAAGACCGTGGTCTTGCCGGCGCCATTCGGGCCGATGAGACCGTAGATCTCACCATTCTTGACTTGCAAGTCAAGATGATCGACCGCGTGCAAACCGCCGAAATACATGCAGAGGTTCTCTAAGCGGAGAATCTCTTCCGGCTGCAAGGTGGTCACCGCCTGCTGCGCCTCGTTGATGGCCTTCATCTGCGGAAGGAGGACATCGAGTTTGGCGTTGAGTTTGGCGATGCGCTTCTCCATGTTGGCTTTGTTCTTTTCGAACTTCGCCTCATCGGAAGCGGCGCGCTTCTCGTCGAATTCGGCCAAAGTGGCATCGCGTTTGGCAACGAGTTCCTCGCGCTTGGCGGCCCAGTCCACGGAAGATTGTTCCTGGCGAGCGGCCGCGATGGCGGCTTTGGTTTCTTCGGAAAGATGCTGTTTGGCGGCGTCATTGTCCGCACCTTTGGTGGCAAGAGCTTCCGCTCTGGCCTCTTCCTGGCTCGGATCTTTGGCGTCGGCGCGCTTATTGGCCTCGCGCATCTTGCGATATTCGAGGTCGAGTTTCTCATTCTTGCGTTTGAGGTCGGTCGCCTCAATGGCGGCATACACTTCTTCTTCCGGTTTGAGGTAGAAGTCGCATTCGATGATGCCGGCCTCGAGCTTTTGGCTCAGTTCGAGGCGTTTTTCGGCCGTATGTTTCGCAAGGATGGTCCGATAATACTCAATGTATTCGGTGAAAAGGTTGATTTTGCCGCGGATCGAAAGAATCTTCTGGTACAGTTTGCGGCTGTCGATTTGCTTATTCTGCGCCATAGAGATAGATCCTCCGTTTCTGTTTCCAGCCTTTGATGCGGAACTTGGCCGCATAGAAGAGCTGATGGAAGCCACCGGGGTAGAACATGACGATAACGATCATGAGAACGCCGATGATGAGTGAGGTGTAGGATGCGATCGAGCTGGCCACCGCCGGGAACAAGGCGGAGAATAGGGACTGCAACCCGAAGACGAAGAAGACGCCGGCGAAGGAACCCCAAAGCGACTTGTAACCGCCGATGATGACCGCGGCCAAAACGTTTAGAGACAACGTTAGGGCCATTGCCGGGTCGCCACCGGCCGTGGTAGGCACGATCGATAGGGATGCCGCCGTGACATATCCGATACCGGTCAAAGACGCCAACATACAAGAGATGATGAAGGCCATGACGCGGTATTTGAGGAGGCTGACGCCGAAGGCTTGGGCGGCCGAAGTGCTGTTCTTCATCGCGAGCATGTTGCGGCCGGTCGGGCTGTGCATGATGTTATAAAGCAAGATGAGGACGAGCACGAGAGTCACCGCAACCACGAAGTACATGTACTGCGTACCTGCTTGCAACCCGAAAATCTTCATGTTTCTCGACTTGATGGTGATGGTCTGCGAATAAACGTTGATCAAGACGTTGCGGATGACTTCGCTGAGACCCAAGGTGATGATACCAAGGAACAAACCTTGGACACGGAGGGAGACGAAGCCGATCATCAAGCCGATGACGAAGGAAATGCCGAGGGCCATGAGAAGGGCGACGATGTAAGGCGCATGCCACTGCTGGAGGGCATAGAAGGCGCAGTATGCGCCGATGCCGACGAAGCAGCTGGAGCCCAAGGATGCCAAACCGGCATAGCCCAGCAAGAGGCAGAAACCGCTGCTGACGATCGTGTAGATCATGATGCTGATCGCGACGTTGACGTATTTAGCCGGCATAATGCCCAGGATGCGGAGAATTTGGATGAGCGCGAAGACAACGCCGAGAATCACGAATTGGATCCAAGGGGTCTTGAAGAAGGAGCGGGTCCGTTCCGCGCCAAAACGCCGGAAGCCGGTTTGCTCACGGGTAGCGGCGATATAAGTTTTCTTGATGTTGCTACTCATAATCACACCTTCTTTCTGACGCCTTTGCCGAAGAGGCCGGTCGGTCGGATGAGAACCAGGATCATGGCGATGCCATAAACGATGACATCAACCCATGTTCCGAGGTTAAAGACATAAGCGGAGAACGCTTGGACGAGGATCTTGATGACCCACATGATTCCGGCGGCCGCGACCGGGCCCCAGAAGGTGTTGAAACCACCGACGATGCAGCCTAAGAAGGCTGAAATCTGGATGCTGGTCATGATTGAGGTGCTTAGTTTGCCCTGCGCGTTGTTGATGAAGACGCAGGCTAAGCAGCCGAGACCCGCCGCGATGGCCCAGGAGGCCGCGGTGATTACGTGGGTGTTCACACCCATCATTTGCGCGGTCGTCTCGTTGCTGGCGGTCATACGAACGCCGAGACCCCACTTTGTCTTGTAGATGGCGACGAAGAGGGCGGCGATGAGGGCGATGGCGATGCCCGCGCAAAGGATGGTGTTCCAAGAATAGTAGAAGTCGCCGAAGTTGACGCCGTAAGGAATGGTGTCGCGGACGGTCGGGATGAGGACGGTGGCCGGGTTCAGCTGAATGATGACACCGGTATCTTCACGGACCTGGACGGCGATGACGATGATGGAGAGCAAAACATAAGTGAAACCCATCGTGATGATTTGTTTTCCGACGGGATTCACGTGACGCGCTCTGCGGAAAATACCGACATCGATGAAGATGCCGATGACGACGCAGACGACGAAACCGATGAGCAAAGCTGCCCACATTGGAATGACTTTATCGCTTTCGTACCAAATCTTTGCTACGAGATAGCAGCCAAATGTCGCGAGGGTCGTATGCGAAAAGTTCGTCGTTGTCGATGTCTTGAAGATCAAGGTGATCGCCAAAACCGTCAAGACGGAAACGAACAACGTCAGAACATTCATTTCGCCTAGGATTGTTGACATTAGATTCCTCCTTTCGTTAAGGGAAGGAGGGAAGTATTGATTACTTCCCCCAGCGGATGACGTTGGCGGACCAGACGTAGCCGATGCCGGCGGCGATCATGCAGATGATGTCGCCGTCTTTGATCATGCCCCTCTCGAGCGCGAGGTGCAGCGAGAGGATCTGGTCGATTTGGCCGATGTGGCCATAATCTTCGAGATAGATCGAGTTCTCTTCGGTGAGTCCGAGGTCATGGAGCATGCCCATGTGGCCCGAACGCTTCATATGAAGGATGGCAAGATAGTCAATGTGCTTTTCAAGGCCGGCCTTCTCGAAGGCTTTGTCGATGCACTTATACCAGTTCGGCATCGAGACGGCGTTGAGGCGATTTTTCATCTTGATCGGATCCATGAGGCGGAGGGACTTCGCGGCTTCCTCGACGTTCTCCGGGGTGATCGGGTTGGCGATGCCGCCGATTTCGACGCCGGCGGTTCTGGCGAGGGAGCCATCGGCGATGAGGTGCGAGGCGAGGACGTTGTTGCGGCCATAGTTCTTCTTGAGGAGGATGGCACCGCCGCCGGCACCGAGGTTATACATCATGGACATGTTCTTGTCGGTGTAGTCGACAAAGTCGCCATTACGGTAGCCACCGCAGATCAAGATGGTGTCGATGGTATCGTCGGCGATGAGCATGCAGCGCGCGACTTCCATCGCGGCGACGCAGGTGCAGCAACGATTCTGGACGTCGAGGGCCCAGGCGTTCCAAGCGCCGATGCGGTCTTGGATGTAGCAAGCGGAGGTGGTTAAGGGGTATTCTTTGTACTCTTCGCCGATGCAGAGGATGACGTCGATGTCCATCGGATCGACGCCGGTGTTCTTCAAGCAGTCGAGAGCGGCTTTGGCGCCCATTTCCTGGGTGCCGTCAACGGTCCAATCCTTCGAGGGGATCGGTTTGGATTTGATGCCGAGTTTGGCGATGACCGCTTCTTCGGACCAAGTCCCATTTGTCGCGTCAGAGATTTCTTTGGCGGACATGCGGGTGCTCGGCAAGTAAATGCCGGTTCCCACGATACCAACAGTAGGTTTCATTGTGTTTTATTCTCCTTAAAATTGGAAACTATCGGATTTTGAGGCCGGTTTGCCGGTCTCGATGTAGGAACGGTAATCCTTGAAGAAACGTTCCTTTTGGTCGCACTCATTGGCGCTATAGATCATATGGGTGCATTCCTTGTAATGGATGTGCTGGAATTGCGGGTTGCCGCTGAGGGCGTCGATGTTGGCGCGACTCATGAACGGAAGGACGAACGCGTCGTTTCCGGCGGTGAAGAGCAAAGTCGGCATATCGATGTCTTTGGCTTGGTTGGTGCCCATGCCATAGAGACTTGGCTTATCAGTGATATTCCAAGTGGTGAGGGCCCAGTCATCGGCCAAGAGGTCTTTCTGCATCATCGCTTCGCGGACGAACTCCTTGAAGAATTCGGTCGGTTCGCCTTCGTGGGCGCCTAAACCGCCAAGGATCTTGACATAGAGATCGAAATTCTGCGATTTGAGGACATTGACGGTCATCGCGATGGCGCGGGCGGTGTCATCATCGGCAGTCATCATGTCGTTCATGTCCTTGAACGGGAGGAAGCCGCCATCCGGACCCTTCTTGAAGAGGGGGTAGCCATAGACGGAGCTCGGGGCGATGAGAATCAGCTTCTTGGTGATGTCTCTCGCATCGGCGGCGAACTGCATTGCCACCGCACCGCCGAGGGAATGGCCGACGACCACCGCTTCTTTGACGCCGATCTTGCGGCAGAAGAGGATGAGATCATCGCTTAATTCCTTGATGGTGGAAATCGGATGATTGTAGGTGCTGCGACCAAAACCGCGGAGATCGGGGATGATGGTGCGATAGCCTTTGGGGGCCTCATCGAGGAAGTCCAACATGCCAAAGATGCTGCCATAGTTGCCGTGAATGACGAGGATGGGGAATCCTTCGCCCTTTTCGACATAGCAAAGCGTCTCGCCATTGGGAAGCTCTGCGTAGTGCAATTCTTGGTTCATATTTTCTCCTTAACCAATACAGAAAACCCCACTCGCCAATTTGCGGGCTAGCAAAACAGATGACAAGAAAGGGCTTCCATGCTGACATAACTTTACACATTCACGGGCACGCAAAGCAAGCGAAAACTCACTAAAAGTGAATGGGCGTTCACAAAATCGAGGCCGTACGCAGGGCGCGAAAATACGCGGAAAGCCGAAGAAGGAGGCGGTTTTTGCGCAAGAAAGCGGGATTTATAAGCCGATGGCCACCGCCAAAAGGAGGAAGCCGACCGAAGTGGCCAAAAGGAACAATTGATAGAGGCCCGTTCGCTTAATCCAGTCGATATAGGATACGTCGGCGAGGCCCAAACCGATCATCAAAGTGCCGCAGGTTGGGTAGACGACATTCGTATAGCCGTCCCCCAATAAATACGCAAGGATGATGACATTGGTGCTGATTCCGGGGATCGGGGTGACCGTCAATAGCGGGATGATCAAAGCGGCCTTTGCCGAAGCGGACGGGATGAAGAACTCGAGCAAGAGGATGAACGCCAATAAGAGGAGGACGCCGGCATAGGGCGAGATCGAGGCGAATAAGTCATACATGTAGTAGAAGATGGTGTGCAAAATCTGGCCCTGTTCGGCGATGTACTTGATGGCGAACGCGGTGACGATGACGAAGATCGACGGCGCGATGGCTTTTAAGCCATGCCAGAAAGCGAGGAACCATTTCTTCCAGGAACCGATGAGGATACGGCCAATGACGACGGTGCCGATGACAAAGGCCACCGCCACCACCACGAGGCCAAGGCCGAGGTCGCGGAGAACGGGGATCGCCGCGAATAAAACGATCATCACGAAGACGAACATGAACAAGGCGGTGATGAGCCAAGCTTTCTTCTTGGTTTCGGGATCGAGGGTTTCGACGTGGTCGAGACGCTCGAAATCGGCGCCCAAGCGCTTCTCGTCGCGGCGAGCCATCCAAATCATGAAGAAACAGGTGGCAACGCCGAGAAGGACGAGCATGATGGCGCGGTACCAGAGGCCATCGAGGACGTTGGTGCCGGTCAAAGTGGAGCAGATCCCCACCGTCAACGGGTTGAGGAGGGCGCAGGTAAAGCCGACGCCGCTGGTGATCAAAACGAGGGATAACGCGGTCTTCTTGTCCCAACCCATCGCCGTCGCGAAGGATAAGCAGATCGGGAAGAGGATGAGGAGCTCATCTTGGATGCCGAACAAGGAGCAGAGAACCATGATGACCACGGAAATCGCGACGATCGCTAAGAAGCGGCGCTTCTTGAGTTTGGCGATAAGCACCTGGATGAGGGCGTTCATCGCCCCGCATTCTTCCATGACTTTGAAACAGCCGCCGAGGATGAGGATCATCGCGACGATTTCGTACATGGTGATCTTATTGGGATCGAAAATGAGGGTTTCGACCGGCGAAGTGAACCACCGATACCAAGGGATGCGGGTCATTTCGTCGGGATTTGTGATGAAATGGAACTCGGCCGGATCGCCGGTGTACATGCCCGGTTTGATGACATAGGTCAAAACGCCGACGAGGATGAGGATGAAATATAAGAGACCGACGACTTTCAAGATGCCTTTGATGTCGATCTTCATTTCTTTTTTCTTTTTGGGAGGCTCCGCCACCGCTTCGCCGTCGGGAGCCGCTTCACTGATTTCCGGTTCGGAAACAACCGGCTCTTCAACCGGCGTTTCTTCTTTCAGGATCTCATCCTTCTCTTTCATGAGCAGGGCTCCTTTCGAATGCGTCGGCGGAGACGCGATCCCACTTCGGATCGATCTGCCGATGCAGCTCTTCGACGATCATCGTGATCTCGGCGACGCGATTGGGCTTTTCGGTCGGCACGAGGCGCAGATATCCGCCGCTATAGAACACCTCATTCGCGTATCCGGACATAAACGGAGCGCAGGGGATATCCATCAGGGGAATGTGTTTATGATAAGGCATTTCCTCGCGAAGACCATCAAAAGTTAGGCCATCATGATTGATTGTGACCTTCCCGCGACCGCATTTCCGGCAATCGCGGCTGTTATCGACGACCTTGGTGGTGACCAGTTCATAGAGGTCCGCCTCGTAGGAGAAAGAGAACGCCGGGTCTTTGACTTTTTCCCGGACGAGGTCGCGCTGGAAATCGTTCCATTCGTCGAGTCGCGAGAACGGCAACGGATGGTCTGAAGATAAGGCGTACGTGTCATCCAAATCGAAATGGGCGCCGCAGGAACAGACAAGCGATTTCCCATCGAATCCGAGCTCATGGTCTTTGCCGCAGACGGGGCAATGGAAGAGGATCTTTTCGAACCCTTTCATCAAAGAATCCTTGGATTTGTAATGATTTTTCTCTTTTTCGTTCCAGGCGAAATCGTTGTAATAGAATGCTTCGAGATACTTGGCGTAGAGGGCTTCTTCGTCCATCTCTTTGAGCTCTTCCGGGGTAAAAAGGATCGAATAATGGAACTCCATTTTCCCTTTGCGGTACCCCTTTGCCGCTCTCGGCTTGGCAAGGTAGGCGCCTCTTGACGAGCAGAGCACCACCGGAACGCCGGCTTGCTTGAGGAATTGGATCGTCGCCGGATTCATCGGCTGCATCGCCCCGATCGTCGATTGGATCCCTTCGGGGAACAAGCAAATCGATGCCCCTTGGCTAAGAAGGTTCATGATCGATTTGGCCGCTTTGAAGTCCGGACCGTAAAGCGATTTGGGAACGACGCCGATCTTGGTGAAGATCCGCAAGAAATGGGCGTCGTAGAAATTGGAATAACCCATCACCGAATTGAGGTCGACGAAGGGGTATTTGCCTAACACATAGTAAAAATTATCACGCGAAGAATGATCGGCGATGAGGACGACTTGCTTGCCCTTCATTTCCTTTTTGTCGAAGTGATAGAAAAACTTCGCGGGATGGAAACGGATATGGCAACGCATCGCAAAGCGATACACCACGCTCCAAAAATGGCTCGGTAAGCCCGGCTCATAGGTTTGGAGTATGTCATGGGGAATCAGTTTGCTCATGAGATGACGGGACATATTTTAAGGAGCGACCCCTTAACTTTCAAAAGTTATTAAAAAGGCATCCCGTTTCAGGATGCCCATAGTCGGTTGGGGATTATTCCTTGCGGATCGATTCGGCGATGACGTTGGCGGCACCGGCGAGAGATGCGCTCTCGCTCGGAAGGATGATTTTCGTCGCTTTGCCGTCGGCCATCTTGGCGAGCGCATCGTAGTAACGGAGCGCGAGGACCGAGGAATCGGCGCCGGCTTCTTTGATCGCTTTCAAGCCTTCGGCTTCGGCGAGGCGGAGCATGCGGACGCCTTCGGCCTCCGCCGCTTTCATCTCGCGGAGAGACTGCGCTTGGCCTTGGGCGATGAGGATCGCGGACTGCTTCTCGGCATCGGCGTTGAGAATCTGAGATTCCTTTTTGCCCTGAGCGACGAGGATGGCGGACTGCTTCTCACCTTCGGCGAGAAGGACCTTTTCTCTCTTTTCGCGCTCGGCCCGCATCTGGCGTTCCATCGCTTCGCGGATATCGGCAGGCGGTAAGATGTTCTTGACCTCAACCCGGTTGACTTTGATGCCCCAGGGGTCGGTGGCGATATCGAGGATTTGACGCATCTTCTCGTTGATGATGTCACGGGAGGTGAGGGTTTCGTCGAGATCGAGGTCGCCGATGATGTTACGCAGGGTGGTCGAGGAGAGATAGTCGATGGCTTTGATCGGGTTCTCAACGCCATAGGCGTAGAGCTTCGGATCGGTCACTTGGTAGAAGATGACGGTGTCGATCTTCATGGTGACGTTATCTTTGGTGATGACGCTTTGGGGATCGAAGTCGCGGACCTGCTCTTTCATCGAGATGCGGTAGGCGACTCTGTCGATGAACGGCACCTTCATGTAGATGCCGACGCCTTTGGTGTGCTTATAAGCACCGAAGCGTTCGATGATGTGTTTTTCGGTTTGACGGACGACTTTCACGTTGCAGATGATGATGATCAACGCGAGGAAGACGACCACTGAGACTGAGATGATTGCAGCGAGCATTTATTTTTCCTCCTTCTTTTCTTCTTCTGGCACCGGGCGCACGATGAGTTTGTTGCCGCTGATGGCAACGACCTCGATGCGGGTGCCGACGGGGATGACCTCGTTTTCGTTGGTGGCCACCGCCGTCCATTTGATGTCGTTGATTGAGACCGTCCCGCGGTTTTTGGGACCGATGTCATCGATCAATAGACCTTTCTGGCCGATGAGCGAGTCGGCGTTGCTCGGGGTGATATTCCGTTTGAGCAGTTTCTTGACCGTCGGTCGGAGGGCGGCGAGCAAGGCGATGGAGATCACGAAGAAGACGATGACCTCAATCCACCAGTCGACCCCATTGATCAGACTGACGATGAGGGCGATCATGGCGCCTCCGGCGAACCAGATGCTTACCAAGTCCGTGCCGACGGCTTCGACGACGATCGCCACAACGAATATTCCGAGCCAAATTGCCCACATCCATTGTTCCATATCACTTGACCTCCTTATCCAAACGAATGATGAGATAGTTTTCCACCTCGTTCCATTGGGTCTCGAACTTGAGCGGGGTTTTGCCCAACTGGAGATGGGTGGCTTCCGCGATCGAATTCATGAGCTGGGTCGAATTGATGCGGGTGTAGCTCTGCTTCACCTGGAGCGGGAGCAGACAATACTCATCCAAATCGCCGCGATCGACCCGTTCCTTGCTTAAGGACTGGATGATGATGTTCCCGGCCTCGTCGATTCCGACTTGGACGCGGTAGGCGTATTCGAAGGGGATGCCCGCAACGGTATTGAGGGTGATGCTATTGCCATAAAGTGAGGCAACACCGAGCTTTTCTTTGGGTGAGAACCACTTTACATTCATCGAAATTCCTCCTTTGATATCATTATACAAATAAATACATTTTTATACAATACAATTCGGAAAAAGGGGATAGTTATACTATTTACATATGAAAAAGAAACGCGTGGACCCATCCGAGATCGTGCGTTTGAATCCGTCGCTCGATACCGGTCTAACCAAAGAACAAGTCGCCTCCCAGACTGAAAAAGGTCTGATTAATAAACCAACCAAGAAAGTCGAGAAGAGCGTCATCCTCATCCTTCTCCAGAACTTCTTCAGTCCTTTCAACTTGATTCTTTACGCGGTCGCGGTGTTCTTTGCCTTCTTCATGCTCATCTGCGATTCCCTCGGATATCACGACGTCGTCATGGAAGAATTCGGGTTCTCGAAGTTCCTTTTCCTGCTTCCTGCGATCATCAATTCGATCATCGGCTCCATCCAAGAGATCAACGGCAAACGGGTTTTGTCCAAACTCCGCCTTCTCAACCAAGCCAAAGCCGTCGTCATCCGCGATGGCGAACGCCAAGAACTCGTTTCCGAAGATATCGTTTTAGACGATGTGTTGGTGTTGTCCGCCGGCGAGCAATGCTTGGCCGACTGCATCCTCGGTTCGGGCTCCCTTTACGTTGATGAAGGCTTATTGACCGGCGAATCCGATGCGATCCAAAAGAAGGCCGGCGACACAATCTATGCCGGTTCCTCGATCGTTGCCGGCGAAGGCAAAGCCATAGTCGAACGGATCGGGGACGATACTTATGCGGCCGGTTTGCAAAGCAAAGTCCGTGAATTGCCCCGCCACCGCAGCGAGCTGATGGTCAGCATCAACAAAATCATCCGCGTCCTCGCCTTCATCCTTATCGGCATGGTCGTTCTCGTCACCGTGACGATGGTCGTCAAGATTCATGTCTACGATGGCGACCCCTACGTCTTTGATACGAGCGAAGTCCTATCTCTCACCAGCGTCACCACCTGGGCCCGCATCATGCTGACCACCGGGGCCTTCTCCATCGGCATCATCCCCGAAGGTCTTGTCCTATTGGCGTCAGTCGCGTTGGCGATTTCGGTCGTCCGCCTCGCCAAAGAGAAAACCCTCATCCAGGAACTCTATTCGTTGGAAAACCTATCTCGCGTTGATGTCATCTGTCTTGATAAGACAGGCACCCTAACCGACGGCACGATGGCGGTCATCGACACCAAATATCTCATCGACGAAGACAGCGTCGTTTCCTATGTCCGTTCTTTGCTCGGGGCCTTCGATTCCAAGAACGCCACCGCCACCGCGTTAGCCGAACGCTTCGGCAGCGAGGTGAACGATTCGATCGTCGAAAAATTCCCCTTCTCTTCCAAAACGAAGAAATCCGGCGTCGCCTTCGCGAGCGGCGACCGCCTCTTCATGGGCGCCCCGGAATATCTCGGCGCTGGGGACGATCCCCTCGTCCGCGAGCAAAGCGAACAGGGCAACCGCGTCATCGCGTTGGCTCTCAATGACAAACCGATCGCCTTCTTCGTCTTCTCCGACCATATCCGCGCCTCAGCCAAAGACACCTTGGCTTATTTCTACGAAAACCACGTCGATGTCCGCATCATCTCCGGCGACAACCTCTTCACCGTAGCGAAGATCGCTGAGCAATGCGGGGTCAAAAACACCGACAAAGCCGTCTCTCTGGAAGGCGTTCCTTTGGAAGATATCCCCGCGCTCGTCAAAGAAACCGTTATCTTTGCGCGTGTTTCGCCGGAACAGAAACTCGCGATTGTCGAAGCCTTGCAGTCGGAAGGCCACAAGGTCGCGATGACCGGCGACGGCGTCAATGACATCCTCGCCCTCCGCAAGAGCGACGCCTCGATTACCTTTGGTAAGGCAACCGACGCCGCCAAGAGCTGCGCCGACGTTGTTTTGCTCGACAATGACTTCTCGCACCTGAAAGAGGTCGTCGCTCAGGGCCGCCGCGTCGTCAACAACATCGAGCGCTCCGCCACCTTGTTCCTCATGAAGACGGTCGCCATCATCTGCTTGGCCGTCGGCCTCGCCTTCTTCCCGAAGGGCCAGATGTGGTACAGCGTCGAGAACCTCTATCTCATGCAGACCCCGATCATCGGCATCGGCGGCTTCTTGCTTTCCTTAGAAAACCACAAAGAACCGGTCCGTGGCACCTTCCGCGAGAACGTGCTCCGCAAAGCGATTCTCTCCGGGGCTCTCGTCGCCTTCGCGGCTCTGATTCCCCTCATCTTCCGCCACATCTATGTCGACGGAACATCGATCATCAGCTACGGCAATGCGAAATCCTTGATTTCCATCTTGACCGCGTTGGCCGGATTCGTCGCCTGCGTGGCCTTGACGTCCCCGTGGACCAAATACCGGGTCATTGTCTTATTCGTGATTCTCGCCGTCGCCGTCCTTATGGCGTTCGCGATGCCGACCACCGTCGTCGGCGGGAAGGTCACCACCGCGGCGATGTTCCGTTCCCCGGATGAGTATTGGTATCACGCGCCATTCTTCCAGGAATTCTTCCAGCCGCAGAATTGCTTCGTGATGCAGGACCTTGGCTCCGACTGGAAGAACTTCGCTTTGATGGGCGGGTTTCTCGTCCTTTTCTTCCCGAGTTACATTCTTCTCTACCTATATGTCTTCCGAAAAGACAAAAAGAAAAAGGCGCAGTAAAGCGCCTTTCTTTTATGGGAATTATGGCAAATCAGACGTTGTGTTCTTCGACGTCTTTGCTCTCTTCTTGGAGCTTGATGGATTGTTTGCGGGCTTTCTCTTCCTCTTTCTCTTTGTCGACCCATTCCGGATGATCGGCGGGGTTCGGCCCGTTGGTGATCGTGAGCTGCGGATACGGGATGACGATGTTGTTCTCGTTGAGGAAGATAAACATAT
>Ga0310694_10001487_pt1 | contig 26414 bp, 14 predicted proteins | sample 174DNAGHGhighgp2_FD_203884 | JGI IMG/M metagenome (GOLD analysis project Ga0310694, IMG submission 203884) | Sheep rumen microbial communities from Palmerston North, Manawatu-Wanganui, New Zealand - 1742 DNA GHGhigh gp2 (v2) (version 2) | ecosystem: Host-associated > Mammals > Digestive system...
ATTCTGTCTTTTGGCTAGTTTGATGCTGATATGTTGTTGCGTTATCAGGATTACTATTAGCAATACGAATCCCTGTGCTATCAGCTCGAATATAATTCGTAGCAGTCTTGGATGCATCATCGTGAGCCTGTTTTTGAGAGCTAAGATCTATGCTTCCTGTTTGCTTTGGCATGATGCATCCTTTCTAATAGGTGACAGTACATGAATAGACATGATTCAAGCCCATCGCTGAAGTCACAGCTAACGTCTGACTCGTAGCACCCGATATGGCAGTCCCATCTTTCAACCATTGATACGTCACATTCGTGGTTGTAGCAACTCCGTCTATGTACAAAAGAGCTTTAAGCGATGCAGTGTTGTTTGGATAATCAATAGATACACAAGAAACTACGACACTGGTATTGTCAGTTACCCAAGGGCTCCAAGTGCTCGCGCTTGTCCCTACTCTAGAATACTTGACCTTATCTACAATTGTAGTTTGTGTTGGATATCCACCACTACTATCACTCCAAGGAACAGTTGTTTCAAGAGTGCAATATACAGATGATGAACCTATCCCTATCTTATTTGCGTACTTAAATTCTTTAATAGTCTGCCTTGGATAATTAGTAAAGTACCAGCTCGGAGGCTGATTATCATTTCTGGTATCAGGATGAGTCTTGTCGGACTTAGTCACTAACTGGGTAGTGGTAGCATAACTGCTGTCATTCGTCAACTGACTTACCTTGGTCGGTAGTTGAGTAGTAGTAGCATAGCTACTGTCGTTCGTAAGCTGGCTTACCTTGGTCGGTATTGTAGGTGTATTAGTTAACTGTGAATATCCTATACTAAGGGCTGAGGCATTGATCTTATCTGCATTGATGGTGCCAGTTCCGTTATTTACAGCACTTATAACATTAGCTTTGATTCGATCGGCTGACAGGCTCCCAGTGGTTATTTTGCTTGCGTCTATATTATTTACAGTTACTCTTGAGGCATCTATTGTTCCAGTTGTGATATGTCCGCCGTCTATGATGGTTGTAGTATCATCTTTTACTGGAGTTGTGCAAATAACATGACCAGTTGCTGTCTTTTTCTGTTTTGCAACGAATAAGACTGGATATGAGGCATTGTATGTAGGTCTTTTAGTAGTCCAAGTATTTTGACTATCTGAACTAGTTATAACCCACGTTTCGGTAGATGCTACTGAATTTGTACCGGATGCTTTGGAAATGTAGATATATTGTTCCTCTAATACGGCTGCTAACGATAATATATGCATTTTGTTTGGAGTTGTCAATGGGTTGTCTACAGTCCACGTATACGTTCCGGTTTGCATATAAACTGTACCAGGAGTAGTGGTTCCAATATAAGGAAACGTAGCTCCATACCGAGTAGTGTCAAAGGCTACATCAGAATATAAGTGATATAGAGCTCCTGTCGTGCCACCACCCCTCAGGTATATAGTACTGTTCATTCCTGACTTATTGCCAACTAATATATCGCCAACAATAGTGGAATACATTTCAGACCATTCATAAACCTGAACGTTATATGTGGCTCCACCCCATCCACCATAGTTCCAACGCACTCGTAATGTAAGGGATCCCTTATGCGTTGACGTATACCAATCAGACGGAGCTTGTTCGTGGTAACTACGTTTTATAAGAAGATCATGTGGTACATCTTGACCGTAATCGCTTCCGTTGTTATCAAAATACACTGGATAGTATTTATCACTATCACCGTATATAACTATATCCTTGTGGTATTTGTAACCGTAATTAGCATACCCAGCATTAATTGCTTCTGTTTTAGCTGTTCCAATAGCTGAATTCATCTGAGTCGTGGTGCTGTAAGATTGAAGCTTAGTATCTGTATTGCTGTTAGCAGAGTTTATTGCTTCTGTCTTAGCATTATTAACTTGAGATGTTGTAGCATACCCCTTAGATGTAATAGCTGATTCAACCTGAGAACTTGTTTGATAACCCTTAGATGTAATGGCTGATTCAACCTGAGAACTTGTTTGATAACCCTTAGACGTGATAGCTGTATCAACCTGAGTAGAAGTCTGAAAACCTGAGTCATTAGTTAGGTCAGAAACCTTTGTTGGTAAAGAGGCATTCGTAATAAACCCTGTATCATTATTCAACTCAGAAATATCAGTAGGAATGGCATCTTTAGCATTCTGTTCAGCTGTATTAGCTTTCGATGTAGCATCCGATGCGGCGGTACTAATAGCCTCGTTTTTTGCAGTATTAACTTGAGACGTTGTAGCATAACCTTTAGAAGTTATAGCAGAGTCAACATCAGAGCTAATAGATGTAAATATAGCTGCTCCGTCTATTTCAACATGCCTTGCTTGAATTTTAACCGAATCGGATGACTGATTAATGGTCGATTTTATAGTCTCTACAGGTAGAACATCTTCATAGCCATGCGAAATTCCAGTTATACTTGCGTTGGAAGTAATACCAGTAACCGTAACTTTAATATAAACAGGACAATTTCTGGTTGAATCAGTACCCTTAATGTATACAGTGTCTCCAACTCTCAAATTAGCAGAACTAGTTATAGACCAAGTTCCAGTGTATCCTTCAGCAGACCAGGTTTTAATATTCGGAAGACTCCAACTAGCGGTGGCTGATGTTACATACTTAGCCGAAGAAATTTTGCTAACTTCAGAAGTAATGTTATCAGTAGTAACCTTAATATCGGCTTTAGCGGCATTAACTTGAGCATCAGTATAAGCTTCGACATCTTCAGGAGCTGGGGTCCAGTCAGTAGCTTTGTTTCCTTTTTCTATTTTAAGCTTTCGTACAATATAATAATTAACACCAGCAAAATCATATACGTATATTGCGCCATTAGTTCTAGGACCATTATCTGTTGCTGAAGCAGGGGAATACATAGTTCCTCGGCCAACATTACCATTACCTGTGGTCCATCGCTTAACCTTTGTGGTGAATGTAAATTTTTGCCATTCGGTACTAGGCTTAAAAGTTACTGTATCTTTTATTGATAGACCAGTATCTTGGTATGGATATAAAAGTATAGGACGAGAAATGCCATTAGTATCTAGTTTATGCTCAAAACTAATTGTAATAGTTTCTCCTTCTATATTTTCTTCAGTATAGGGAACAGATGTATCACCAGATCTAGCAGATATCAAGGACCTAGTTTCAAATATTGCGCTGGTATAACATAGTGATGTTCCACGAACTACATGATATTCAACATCAGTTCTGTCATTAGCGCAATAAGCCTCTGAAGTAACTAAATTCCTACCACCAATTTCAAGATTATTAAATTCAGTTTTGGTGGTATAGGTACTAGCAACGCTTGCAGTAATAGCATCAGCTTTTTGGTTTATAGCACTGTTTCGATTACTAACCTCTGTAGATATCAATCCATCGGTTTGAGTCTTGGTGTAGACATCGGATGACTTGGCTCGTAAGGCAATTTGGTCCTTATTTTGATCTATAGAAGTCTCTGCATTTGACACACGCTCTTCTAGCAATCTAGTATTATCAACCAAAGACTTAGATGCCGGTGTCCAGTATGATATGCCAACCTCATCCAATTCGGGAATACTAATTGTGCATCCTGGATAAACTTCTGGCATGTTTACGTAGCCGCATTGTTCGGTGACTGGGGTGGCGAGTGGGTAGAGGACGGTGACATTGTGGGTAGTGAGCCAAGTGGTCCAGTTAGATAGAGATGTTGCATTTGTTTCATCGCGTATAAGCACTGACGAACCAACAATGGTATATCCAATGTTCCCAGCGACTACTGTTGTTGTTCTTTTAAGTAATTTATAAACATTGGATAATGATGCGTTAATATGATTTACATCACTATCAACAGAACTGACTGATGGTATAGCCCCAGATATAACACGATTATATATGCTCTCGTATGTCCAGCCTTCATCACTCGACCCATCGAACACGACCTCTTCGGTACTCTCCTCCCACGTCACCTTCCCTGACCCGTCAATCGTAAGCGTGTCAGCCGTACCATCTGGTAGAGAGCCTACCCAACCTCGTTCAGGTAGGGGGATTGGGGTGGTGGTGTGGTAGTAGGGTTCATAGTCGGTTGCGGTGGAACCGAGTTCAAGTTTCACATTACTGAACGATATAGGAGTTACGTTTGTGTTATCGGACGACTTCATTACTACCCTAGCATAATTTGCTCCGTTTGGTATAATGAACGTCGTTCCATTTTCAATCCAGTTGGTATAAGACACTGGGGTGTTCGTTATTTCGTCTGCATAGTACAGAATGCTGAAATTCGCGGCGTTAACAGAGCATACACCAGAAATAGAGTATACGTTTCCTGATGCAACCGGTATTCTCCTATTGTTCGCGGTCCTAACATTTACGTCAGAAGACCTATTACCACTCGTATCGATACCACCCTGTTCGATTGAATTTTCGTCCAGCAGATTCTTCCCCTGCACCTCAAGTCCAACATATCCGTATGGGACGTATGGTTGGGGCGTGGAGCCTTCGGTAAGTTGAACCTGTTCTATAACGCTATCGAAAAGAGTCGTTGAGCCAACCCACACTATTATGTACTTTGCTCCGTCCTTTGGCGTAACGGTCATGCTGATGCGCTGTCCAGCGTATGCGGTTGAGTCGGAGGCCTGTATATATGCCCTGTCGTAAACAGTCACGCCATTGGCTGGCTCGTCCTTGATATAAGCTAAGCCATATCGGTCACCACTATGCGACAGCATGATCTTTGTGACGGTATATGTCACGCCGTCAGAGCACGGTACGATGAATGACTTCTGGTTACTCAAAGCGACAAGAGCGCTTTCACCGATATATCCATAGAATACGCTACTCTCATCCAGCAAATTCCTCCCCCTAGCCACCTTAATCTCTTGTGGATAATCAGGAGAGGGCGAGGGCTTTCCTCCGGTGTACGGCTCGTAGTCGGTGGCCGTGGAGCCTAGTTCGAGTTGGGGAGTGGTATACCCTTGTTGCAGGCTATTTAATCGTATATACGCCGTACCTTCTTGAATCGTAAATGAATTGTTCCATATTCTTTCTATAAACGTTTTATCGCTTCCATATAAGAAAACAGACCTAGATGACAACCCACTATGTATGTATGTCTTCCCTTGTTCTACGGGTATATAATCGGTTGCGTACCAATTCGGACTTTGTACTATCTTACCGCCACTAACACTAATCTCAACACCAGTTGTTATTTTTGAATAATCCAGCAAATTCTTACCCGTAGTGCTAAACTGCTCAGACCAACCATTGGCCTCGATAGAACGAAGAGGTGCACTAATTCCATCGTCGCCAATTATAAAGGGTTCGGTTTCGACATCAACATACTGCTGAGTAGCTTGCTCAACTGTTGTAGTAAGCTCTTCCTTAGTAGCATAAGTAGACCCTATAGTGGACTCAAAGTTTTGAGTAGTCTGCTTAAACGTTGCATAATCAGTTTGAGTTTCAGATAAGCTTGTTTGAATAGCAGATACAGCATCTCCACCAAATATCAACTGTTCGCTCTTCAGAGTAACAGAAGTTGTACCATCTGGTGAAGGATACACTACTATTACTTCGCCAATAATTGTAGCAGTGCCCTTCATTTGGTCTGATATAACACCTGTCAGATATGCTCTGTCTCCTACACGAAGATGGGAGTTATTGTAGGAAGAGCCCGTATCCCATACTATTTCAAGACCATAAGTTCCATATGTCTTCCACTGAGCTGTAGTGAATGTTCGCTGGGCAGTGTTTATCTTGGCCATGCGAGGAACGGCGTTAGCGGCATTGTCTGCATAGTTTTCTAGATCTTCTGGAGCTGGGGACCAGTCGGTTGGTTTGTTGCCTTTTTCGAATTTCGGACGACGTAGTTGAATAACAGAACCAGTGTCTCCATTATTATAAAATGATACGCTTCCATTAGCATTTATATTACTCGCAGATGTAAAGACATAATTATATCGTACCCATTCCGTAGTGATGCTAACGTATTTTGGTCCTCGATTGGCTCCATACGGATTTATGCTTAGACTACCGTTTCCACTAACAATACGCGCTTCAACTGATAACACATATGATGTATTTGCTTCCCATTCCCAATACCCATTAACTGGCTGCTGATAAATACGATTCTCGTAAAGGTCAGACTTACCAACCGTTGCGACTCCATTAGAAACCGTTGCGTTGAAAAATACCCATGACGAACCCGGAAGAGAATCACTATTCTTTAGTAAATTCCTCCCACCAATCTCAAGATTGTCGAAATCAGTCCTAAGCGTGGTCAGACTCGTAGTAGTTGCGCTTAGTTGAGATGTATGACCGTCAACAGTATCAGATATAGTATTTACTTTAGTGGTTACAGTACTAAGATTCGAGCTGGTAGTTCTAGATACACTTTGCGCCTCGGTGGTGGCTTGATCATAAACAACGTCAGACCAAGTGTATGTGCCATCTGCCAATTTGTACTGCATACAATAAAAGTAATAAGGATAACTAGAACTATAAGCTGGAACTTTAGTAGTCCACGCATTGCCAGTGGTAGCAGTAGATGTAACAGCCGATGTCGGTTTGGCCGGAGCTGTGTTAGATGCCTTAGTGCACCATAATTGTACAGACTCTTTAACATTTTTATTAGCAGTATTCTGAGCGGCAACAGCTTTACCATCAGCAGTAGAAGCAGCTGAGACAGCACTATCAGCAGTATTCTGAGCGGCAACAGCTTTACCATCAGCAGTAGCAGCATTAGAGATAGCTGTCCTAGCTCGTTCTTGCATCTCTCCAGTTGCGATATCGCGAGTTACAGCTGACCAGCCATATGTCCCATTTAGATACTCATATTCATAACAATAGTAGTAATTAGGATAACTTGCGTTGTATGTCGGAACAGCAAGATTCCAGGCATTAGCAGTAGCAGCATTATCAGTAGTAACATGTGCAGTTGGCTTAGAAGGAGCAGTTGTATTTGCTTTTGTAAACCAAAGTTGAACCGTAGATTTAATAGCGCTACCTTGAATGGTGGTTTGAGTACTCTGAACACTAGATAACTGGCTAGTATGCCCGTCAACCGTGTCAGAAATATTATTAACTCTACTTGTCAAGGAAGTTACAGTACTGCCGTCCGCTTTGTTCTCCACAGTTGTTTCAAGACTACCGATTTTCGTATTGATACCAGAAATATCCTGCTCGTTTTTAGAAACACGAGTAGTCAAAGACGATACAGTGGAGCTATCTGCCTTGTTCGAAATCGTCGTGGACATTTGAGTAATAGACTGAGAATGACTATCGACAGTATCGCTAACCTCGTTAAAGGTCGTGGTGTCAACCTTATCGAGAATATCATCCTCTGCGTTGGACATTCTTGTTTCAAGACTCGTGGTTTTGGTTGTCAGTGTACCAGTGTCTGTCTTGAGCTGAGAAATATCACTGTCAAATGTAGTAATCTTCCCCTCAGCTGTAGTAAGCCTTTGAAGAGCGTTAGTAACGTCAGAGTCCTTGATAAGCTGCCAAGAATATGTACTGCCGGACTTCGTGAATCGATAGTTATAGCCATTCTGCTGAGACTGAGGGTTAACTACGAAGTACACGTCTCCAACATGAGAATCCTTCAGAGCGGTTGTATTCCAACTCGAAGCAGGAGAATTCTGCAATGTAGGAACAGTTGTGCCTGTCCAAGTCTCGATAGCTCCATCAATCTGAGACTGCATCGTCGAGAGTTTTGCATCAACCTCTGCTTCAGTGTAGACGTCTTCTGAAAGTTTATCAAGCGAAATTGAACCGGCACCGATTCGTTGACCATTGATGGTTCCAGTGGTAATGTTATCAGCGTTAAGATTCGTAACAGTAATATTACTAGCATCAATCGTACCAGCAGTCAGCTTGTTAGCACTAACAGAATTGATCATACCATCAGAAATAGCAGCGTCTTTGATGGTTCCATTTTGAATCCATGCATTATTGACATTTGCCATATCAATCTGAGCATAGTTAGTATCTAACGACCCAACTGTAGCATGATCTGCTTCGAGCTCAGCCGCAGTTAAATTAGTAACTTTAGCGGCGTTTGCTCGTATCGTGGCAAGGTCTGCTGTATTAGCGACCAAAGTATCAATTCTTGCAGTTTCTGCTGCTAAATCAGTAGTTGAAACATGATCAGCTTCAAGATCATCTATTCTACCACTTGCGGCATTAAGATTTGCAATAGTGGCATAGTTTGCAGAAAGCCCATCTACATCAGCATATCCAATCTTAGCATTATCTATAACACCGTTAGCTATGTGCGCATAGTTAGCTGACAAACCATTTACATCAGCATAACCAATCTTAGCATTGTCTATAGTGCCGTTAGTAATATGAGCGTAATTAGCTGACAGCCCATTAACATTAGCGACGTTAATATTAGCATTATCGATCACACCATTCTCGATATGAGCAAAATTGGTTTCAAGATTATCTATAATACCTTGGTTGGCTACTATTTTAGTGGCATTAATGCTATTACTAGCTAATGTTGACACAAATCCTGTAGCAGCTTCTATAGAACTAGCCGAAATATTACGAGTTTTTAATTCGTCTATTTCTGCATACGGAATATCCTTAAGTGTTGAGCCTTGAATTTTAGCACCTGTGATGGTGCCGTCTTTAATGTTACTATTCTCGATAGTAGAACTAGCAATTTTGGAACCCGTAATAGTAGCGTTCTTAAGGTTGGCTCCGTCGACTATACCTATAAGCTCATGTAAACTTCCATCGCCTTTGTATGCCGTTACACCTTGCGCATCTATAATAACGTGATCAGATGTAGCTTTTCCAATCTGGGCCATTTGTGCACCAAATAAAGCACGTATATTGTTAGCTGTATTACCTTGTCCATCATAGAATGCTACACTAGCAGATGTCATAACCGACAGATTATATAATGCTTTTCTGAATAAGAATCCCTGAGAATTCATTAACATATTATGATGCGGTTTTGTAATAGCATTATAATCAGAAAAGTTATCTTCTACAGAATTTTCCCAGCTCTCTCGTTGTTCTTCTGCAATATGAACTCCGAGTTCATCTGTCCAAAAATATTGCTCGGGAGCATTCATAATATCGGCAACCAAGTCGATAGTTTCTTCACGTATTGCTTCTGGAAGTGCGCGGATTTCGGTCCAGTCTACTTGAACTTCTGTACCGTCTTTCATTATAGCAAAGAAGGTAGCACCATCTTCAGCAAGATCTTGAAATGTAGCAGTATCATAATCGGTTATTATAGTATCCTCTACAACTTCTACTTCTGTGTATGATGTTGGTGGTGTTTCTGGTATGAAATCGTCAACTTCATCATATACAGTATTACCTGGAGTTGTGTTATATGGGTTATCATTCCATATACCGGCATAATCAGTATTAACCGAGGATGGATCTTTTCCAATCGATACGTCTTCCGATACGGGTTCAGTCTCTTCTATATATTCATCTCTGTTATAAAAATCCTTTATACCCATATAACACCTCCAACTAATTACTATTCGCCATCGTCCTCTTCGACTATTTCCTCTTCTTCATCAACGATTATAGAAGATGGATCAACATCAGAAGGAACCAACTTAGTTATAATTCGTCGATATATAAAATGATCAACTTCATCGTAGTCTATCATGCAACGTCCTTAGTATTAATTAACATCGGTAACAGTAACATATCCATCCGAAACACCAGCAGCTACATCATCGAAAACGATGCCTCGATAATCAGCTCCAACTGCTTTATTATTGCCAATTTTATATCCAACCATCAATCCTTTATAGAATTCAAGAGTTATGACTGATTTTTTTAATTTACCTTTTGTATAATAATCATATGGAATATCAATGGATATATCTTTTCCACTAGCATAACCAGAACCAACACTTAATTGTTTAACATTAAGTAATAAATTCGGACTGTTTATTTCTATACCTTGATAGCCATTGATGCCCATTGTATATTTGTTCGCCGAATCATTATTCAAACAAGAAATAGTACCGCAATCAATTTTAATCGCACTATACCTCGGCGCATCCCATTTAAAACGAATGAAGCCATTATCCATAGAAATTATTGGTCTGGCAGAATACGATTCTTTACCTCTATAATATGTTCGTTTTACAACTTTTCCTTTTTTCTTTTTTACTTTTCGTTTAACTTTTTTCATAAGTGATGGAAACGTTGTTGTATTAAATACTTCAACTTGTCCGCCACTAATAGTACCATTCGTTTTAAGCGTTCCTTCACTTAAATTCCAAACAGAATTATTTTTACTATCTTTAATAGTGCCAGTGTTAATTATGTCAGCATTTATATATAATTCTTTATTTTTTAAAAATATACCCTTTTTCTTACTATTTTCAGTTAATACATTATATACAGATTGCTGATTCCAATATTCATCTTCCCAATCATCTTTATTAGTTTCAAGTGTAGTATTAATATCGTGATATATGTCCGATATTGCTTGCGTCCAATCCGACGCCATATTACCACGTTCTAATTGTGGAGAACAAATATATAAATAGTGAACTACAACCAATTCCCCATCATTCGGCGTTAAAGAATTTCCAAACTTTATTCTAACTTTATATACTTCATCATCACTTCCATATCCGGTTAATGAAAAAGTATATGAATATCTTTGCCACTTTGTTTTGCAATAATTTATTTTGCCAGTGTATTTATGTATTTTAGTTCCAGAATTCTCGTATACTTCACTTTCAAAGTTAGTATTTATAAAAGAAATTTGACATTTATCGCTCTCAGTTTCAATAATAGCTCTTCCGGAATTTTGTGGCGTCTCATCATCACGCTTTGCATAAAATGACAAAGTATACGTTGTATCAGCATAAAGAGGAATCCATTGTTGATATGCTATAGATTGTTGTGCAAGTCCTAAAACATTTTCAGTATCGGTTGGTGTTTTTAATGCTTTAAAAATTCTAGGATATATACCATCATCACTAGCTCTACCTAAAATCCATCCAAAATTACTATAACTATCATATGTATCAGCATTATATCCATCTGGTATTGTGTTGGTATTATCAAATTTTTTAGTACTTCTTAAATAATTAACACCACCGTATTGTGCATATCTAGCGGTTTCGGCATTTATCATTACACCGCTAAGACTTGTATCATTTTCTTTATCGACTATTATACTAGATGGTTGTAAACTAAAAGTCCCATCTACTAAATTCCAATAATTAAGTCCAGCAGCGTCAGACAATATTCCCGCTTTAATAACATCGGCGACTATAGTCCCATCATTTGTAATGCCTACTTTATACCAACGATCGTCGCTATTGTCATACCATTTTTTATTAACACCAGATGCAGATAGCTCATTTTCATATGCTTCACGTTCTTGTTGAGTTAAATCTGAAAGACTTTTATCCGAAAAGCCCAAACCATTCATGTCCCATTTCCATATACTAGCTTCGGGATCAGTCCAATCAGGTTTACTGGATATAATTATCGCTTGCGAAGTGTCGTTTAATTCAGTAATATTAACATAACCAGTAGTTCGTTTATTCAATTTTGCCGACATCTCGGCTTTGGCAGTGTCTAATAAATATGCCTTTGTAGGCAAAACATTAAGCTGCTTTGTAAATTTTTTAGCATCTAAACTAACTGATCCAGACATAGAACTATTAGTAGGTTTATTACCAAGTGTGTATGTTACTTGATCTGGAGAATCAAGAGGTATCGTAATAGTAGTTATTGGAAAATCTTTATCCAATCCATGCGGAGCAGAAATACATCTAACTTTATCAAGAAGTTTAAAACCTGGAATGTCTTTATTCAGATAATGCAGATCTAAAGCATTTAGTTGTATCTCCATATTGTCAAATTGCATAGAATTAATATACAATTGACTTAATTGTTTAAGCACATTCGGATCAGTTACTTCATTAAAATCTAAAACACTTTCTATCCAACCATATTCTTCATATGCTTCTTGATTTATCAAATACGGTATTCCATTATTCACACTAGCAATTGATAAATATTCTGCTTCCGATAACGCTGTATCACCACTATGCACAGTTGATGTAATACCAACATCAATAGTATCTGTCTGCGAATATCCAAAAATGTTAAATTTTATGGCTATTTTTCTAGAAGCACCAGACACACTGATAGTTTTTTTATTTTTTCCTTTAGCTATTTTATCATATAATTTATTTTGAAAATTATTTATTCCATTTAGCAATATGTCATGGGTCAATCTAGTGCGTAATTCATTACGCTCTTTTTTAGTTTTCACATATATGATTTCTCGGCTTTTAGCTTTAGCACCGAGAAAACCAGAAACCGATGAAGATACATTGCTAATAATTGTATCATTTTTAGGTTCAGGTTGATAAACAACTTTAGGTATTGGATCAGCAGTAACCCCAACTAAAGTTTTACCATCTATTTTTACACCGATCCATCTGCTTTTGTTTGTTTTAAAAACATCCGTTTTTAACTCAAAACCAGTAATAGTAATAGTACATTTACCAACTTTAGAATCGCCAGTTGGATTAGTAGTGGTTACATTATAAGAAAAAGTCCCCATATCACCAACAGTTATAGTAGACATAAAGACTCCTAATCTTCAATAATAATAGTTACATCATCTCCGTCATCGGAATTACTGACATAACTAGATGTTATACTAGTTTCTAATGTAGTAGATTCTAATTGAGCTCCACGAGGATATATAACAGTTACTAAATCCGCCACATCCCAATTTTTAGTAAAATTTAAAAGATTTTTTCCAAAATTAATCGTTTGTATAGCAGAATTATAATCAAAGGTATAATTGAGTATCGGAATCGGTGTCTCAGAACTACTAATATCATAATTACTATCATATGTAATGTAAATATGTCCACCTAAACTATCTATAAAATCACTTCGTATCAAATCCAAAGTCTTCTGGAAATCGGTTTCATAATCAAGAATACCAGAAATGCTACTATTAGATATCGATCCTATAGCAAAACGACGATCTTCTCTAACCTTAGCATTATGATTTTTTATTAGATTAATAAAATAATCTTTATTTGTTATCTTTGAATATTTAATTCTTGGTTGTAAAGTATCGTTCAAATATGCAAGCGCACCTTCGCATTCAAACTTTCGATTACCCCAAAAATCTTCGGATCCTTTTGTAACACGACCGGTCCATATAGTTTTATTTTCTTGCATAATTATTATCGTACTAGACATCTTACGAATATCATCATAACCTAGTCCATCTTTAGGTATCGTAAAAGAAAATGAACCAGCTGTATTATCGCCAATAGTTAATGATGGACTAATCAAATGAGCACCAGAATCGGGAGCTGCTTGATCATGTATAAGCAAATCGTTGACATAAACTCTATACATTATAAAACCATCCTTCTATACTCTATAGATCCGGATATTGGATTATTTGAACTAGTTCGCAATCTCAATATCATAGGATCATCAGAATTTTCAGCATTAGAAGATCCATCTACATTAGAAAGAATAATTTTATAAAGCAGTTGGTTATCAGCAACATTGGCTCCCATAACAGTAAGTGAATCATCATAAGATATGCTTAAATCCGGATTTAATACTGAAATTTGAACATTGGGTTTCGCAGTTCCGGATATACTTGTAATATTAATCCATGGTGTTATAGGAAATGATTTCCTATTGTTCAATGGATATAGATAAGTATAATCAGTGCCAACATTATTAAACTCTATTTTATCCGTTTCTATACTATACTTAAAAGGATCTAATGTATAAGAAATAGATAAATCGGACCAAGTACCATCATTATTTGAAGTCCAATCTATAGCGTATCTTCCCACATAATACCAATCCGGATCATCTGCTAAAATCATAGCACGTTGCCGCCCATGAAGATAATGTGTTATTTCTTCATATAGATCAACCCATCGTTCTTCATAATCATTAAGTATATGAAAATCGATATTGCCAGTTCTATTACTATATAAAGGATATCCAGTTAAAGCTTCGGACAAATCTATTGATCCTTGCCCTCCTGGTATATCCACAATATTCGATTTAAGGGAAGGCATAGCTATAACAGGGCGGCTAGACGGAACTAGATGCCAATCCACATAAGAATTTTTATCACCAAATGTAACAGAATGTGGAATTGGTACACTATTCCAATCACCATCCCAGCTCATAGCTATGCCTCCTTTGGCTAACATTTAACTAAAAAACACCTCGCATAGTTTGCGAAACTCTAGAACCTAATGCTCTATCCATATCATTGGCTATAGCTCCAACTAATACGCCGCTATCCATGAATATTTGCATTTTACTCATTTGATCTCCAAGTAAATTAATATCAGATCTCAATCCATTCATACAAGTTAAAATATCACTATAGTCATTTTCAGATGCGGCTAAATCCGCAATTTTACTTTTCAACTGATTAGTAGCTTCTATAGTTCCACTAATCTGTGCAGTACCACTAATTGTATTATTAACATCACCCAAGTACCCAACAATTCCATTTTGAACTCCAGAATCGTCAAACACTGGAGCAATAGTTGGGGTAAAACTATCAATCTGAGAATTAATACCATCATCAAACGCGCTAATCATTCCATAAGCCATAGATGCACTTGAATCAGCAGCCATGGAAGCATAATCATTAATACCGTTGATAAGACCAAGTACAAAGTTTTTACCGCCACCGTAAGTAAGTCTCGAAGGTGAATGTTCGTCAAGAGTATGCGTGATAGCCCTCCATGCATCATTAGCTAAGCTGCATGCAGCATCCCATATTTTACCAGGCATACTTGTTAAACCATCAATAAAACCTTGAACGAGATTGGCACCGGCGTCCATAATGTCTTTTACAAATCCACCAATTGCACCAAGAATGCCCCCATTACCATCTTCACCGGTAAGCCATTTGCCAGCTGCATTGGCAATATCGGTAATACCATCGATAATCGCCTCAACTATAGACTGTATAAGATGCCCAATAGCATTGAATAGTGCATCGTGATTTTCATCAATAGCTGTAGCCAAACCGTCAATAAAACCTATCAGCATCTTAAATGCCGAATCGACAATTTCGGGCATCTTCTCTGTAATACCATTCATAAATGCAATAGCAATGCTTATGGCCGACTCGGTAATTTGCCCTATATTTTCTGCTACTGCATTTAAGAATCCTAATAAAATATCCATAGCAGCTTGTGCCATCTGTGGTACAAATGTTGCTAATTGCTGTAACAACGTTAATAACAGAGTTAAAAGCGTATTCGTAATTTCCGGAATAGAAGTCTGAATAAAAGTCAATAACGTCTGGAGTAATGCGAATAATGTTTCGCCAATTCGAGGCATTTCGGCAATAATAGCTTGAAGAATTGTATCTATAAGAAGACTAATGGTTTCAACAAGTAATGGACCTTCTGTTTGTAAGAAGACGAATAACTCAGTAAATAACGTTGTTAGCCAATTGAAGAAATTGGGTATTTGTCCAGTCAAGAATGTCCATAGCTGATCAAAGAATACAGTAAGAGCCTCGAAAAATCTTGGAGCTTCTTGTGTAACGAAATTAATGAATATTTCAGCAATCTGTACCAAGAACTCCAATATTGTAGCACCAATTTCTGGAAGAAGCTGCCTAATCCCTTGAAGAATAGCCTTTCCGAGATTAACCACTGCAGCAACTATTTTAGCGGCACCATTACCAAGTGTAACAACCATCTCAATAAGTGCAGAAGCAAGAGCAACAGCTAACTGAGGCAAGAACAAAATAGCATCTTTTAAGAATTGTAAGAAAGCCTGTGCAGCAGCGTGGTGTGCAAATGAAGTTAACGAATCAGCTATGCCTTGTAATCCAGCGCCTATGCCAGCACAAATAGGACCAAGAACTTGAGCAGCCATTAAAGTTCCGACAAGTAACGCTAGAGCCTGAGCAACCATTAGAATACCAGAGCCAATTAAGAACAGATTCGGTCCGTTAATGACCGCAGCCGCAACACCAAGAGCAACTAATGCACCAGCAAGAACCGCTGCTAACTTACCAAGATCCTCCCATGATATACCTGCAAGACCCTTAGCAGAAGAGGTGAGCATCGTCATTGCTGTACCAAGCATGAGAAGACTTGCTCCGAGCATCATCATATCGTCGCCAAGATGCGCTTTTGCAATAATTGCTGTTGCTCCAACCATACCGATTAGTGCCGCTGCCATTACAGTAAGACCCTTAGCCAAATCCTGCCACGGAATGTCTTTAACCATTACGACAGCACTAGCAAGTATTTTAATCGACTCAGCCATCATAATCAGACCTAATGCGGTACTAGCTTTAAAGCTTTTCCCCCATTTTGAAAGAGCTATAGCTGCTCCAACTAATCCTGCCATCATCAATGCCACAGCACCAAGACCCTTGGCCAAAGATAGAAGATCCATGCCACCAAGAATCTTAATTGGGATTATAAGAAGGTTTAACGCAATAGCCAAGCCAATAAGTGTTCCAGCAACTTTGGGAAGACTACCTTCAACTTTGGCCAATTCTTTAACAACTTTCACCATCATTTGCATCATGACGGCTATGGCAATAAGTCCTTTAACTGTATCGGCAATTTCCATATTACCTATGATAGCAATAGCCCCAGCCATCATAAGAATAGCATTACCCAACGTTTGAATAACACCAGCAATAGCTGCCAAAATAGCTGCATCAGATTTTCCAAATGTTTTTAAACTAAGTAAAAGATTATCAATTAATTTAAACATTGCCGCAACTGTAGCAATAGCTGTGGCTAATGCAGTTGGGTCAATCATTGCAATAATAAATAAAGCTGCCGCAATTTCAAGAAGTGCTGTAGCAATATTTTTAATGCTATCAACTTTAAATTTTTCTCCAAGTGATCCCGCCAATTCCTCAAATGCATCACCTATTTGTGAAAATACACCTAAGAAACCCTTGAAATCACCAGTACCTTCTTTCAACTCTTTAAACAAATCAACAAGTTTCTTTATTACAACGCCTATTCCACCAGCCTCAAGAACTTTTACAAAGTCAAGTTCTCCATTTTCATCTGAGAGAATATCTTTAAGCCGTTGCAAAAATCCTTTAATCCCATCAAGAACAGTATCAAGCAATGTCATGTCCTCGGTACCGCCAAGAGCATGCTTAATGCCATCGCCAATTGCTTTAAATAAATTTGATACTTTCTCAAGAAGATTAACATCTTTAAGTGATCCGAAGAATCCAATAAACTTATCAGTAATGCGACCGATAATATCAGAAAGTTTCGGAACACCATCTTCTCCACTAACCAATGACTTAATTACTTCTGATACATCAGTTAACTTATCGCCCCAATCATTTAGAGTATCAGTAAAGGTCTTACCATCCGGCAAGAAACTACTAACGATTTCCTTAAGACCATCCCATGCTGCAAGTAAAACATTACCAACAACATCTGCAACGGCAGTAAGAACTTTAAATATACCTTCAAACAAATGCTGGAGGCCAGACATCATTTCTGCATTGGGGATTAAAGATTCTGTAAATGCCTTAAATCGAGATGCTAATTCTTTAAGGATATCAACACCATTAAACAGCCAATCACCAAACACATTAGCAAATGCTGCTGCAACTGGTGAGGCTATACCAATAAAACTCTTTAGAATGTTGAAAAGCCCCTCAATAACATCTCCAAATATTTGAAACGGCTTTATTTTGTCTGAAGACATTATCTCGATAATGTTATTAAAAAACTTTGTAAAACCGCTAAAATCAACAGAATCTTTAATAGTATCTATAAAGTTGTTAAAGCCACTTGAAATACTTTCAAACAATATCTCAATTTCAGAAACATCTTCATTCATTAGCATTTCACTAAATGCATTTGCAAAACTACTAAGTTTTTCGCCAATTGTACCTAGTAAATTGGAAAATGTACCAAATGGCGAAATAAGATGTTCTATTACCGAACCAAATGCGTCAAATGCAAAAACAAATGAATCAAATTTTAGAAATACCTGCTCTGTAAATACGTCTTTTAACCCATTAAAGAATTTAATAATTCCATCTAGATTCGAATTACCACCAAAATGTTTCTGAATAGCTTGACCAAAATCTTTAATCCTACCAGAAATACCAGAAAACATTGTCAAGACAGAATTTAAAGTATCAATACTAAAAATATCAGATTTAAAAAAACCTTTTAGAACATTACCTATGCCTGAAAAAACATCTTTAACGCCAAGAAAACTACGTCTAGCAGACTCAGCAAACCATTCAAATGCTTTTCGCAATTCACCAAGAATTCCCGTAGCTTTTCCAGCTTCATCAAAAGTAAGACTATTTTTAAAATCTTCAGTAAATTTCAACAGGTCTTTACTCATAGCAATGAGTTTTTGACCGTTCATTGACATATCAGCTAGTGGATTGTTATTACCTTTTGTATCTTTACCCCAAAAATACCAATCCCAAGCTTCTCTAAACTGAACACCAATCTCAAGTAATCCCTGAAATGTATTTCGAAGACTCTGAATTACAGCCTCTCGACCACCCATCTCATCGGCGACCATTTTTCCGCCTTTGACAACTTTGCCATCAGCAGCATATATAAGTTCGCCAGCTTCATTATATGAATAAGCAGCCTTAGACCATTCAGCAAGCATTGCATTTCGAGAATCAGCAGACTTTCCAATATACATATTAAGAATATCAGAAATTTCTGTCCACAAACGCTTAGCTTGCTCAAAGTCACCAATTATGTATTCCCAAGATTGCGTCCATCCAGACTGAAGAGCTTCCTTCAGTGTATCAATGAGCTGACTAAAAGTCTTAACCTTAGTAGCAGCATCCGTTGCAGCTGTACCCATACTAAGAATATGATCGATTTGCTCATCGCTAAAGCCTTTTTCAGCCCACTTAGTTCTAAGATTTTTCTCTTCTTCATCTGTTAAAACTTTTAAGGAACTCGTCATTTCGTCGATCATAGTCTTCGAATATCCACGAGCTTCCCACATTTCACGCATTTGTTTCACTTGGGATTTAGTGTAACCCTCAGATCCAGCAGTAAATTTCTCGAGAGTATTCGTTAAAACTTCTGCACTAATCCATCCAGAACTCAATGACTCTCGAAATGTCGTAGCGCCTTGAGTAAGTGCAGTAAACTGCTCGTCGGCAACGCCCATTGCTTTTGCAGTATCAATAAGCTCATTCTGGAATAGTTTACCGCCCATACCCGCATTAACTACTGAGTTCCAGTCCTGAAGCTTTACCGAACCAGCAGCAATAGCCTGAGAAAGCTGGTACATTGCAGTCGATGCTTGCTGAGAATTCGAGCCAGACATAGCTGCCAAGTTTGCAATACCCTTAATAGAAGTAGCAGCTGTATCAAGTTCAACACCGGCCGCAGTAAATGTACCGATGTTCTTAGTCATCTCAGTAAAATTATAAATCGTCATATCGGCATATTGGTTTAACTCATCCAATACGCTATTGACTTTTTCAATACGATCATGTTCTGTAGTTAGACCATTCTCGATAAGTGCATCATTTGTATTAGCAAGAATTGTCTGAACAGAATTGATCTGAGTTTCATATTCCTCAAGACCCGATTTCAAAGGAGCTACAGTAATTTCTTTTACAAGATTCTCAGCAACACCTTGAACTTTGTCAGTAATATTCTGAAGAACACGAGTAGCCACTACATCAAGAGCATTAAAGCCTTCTTGCACTTTACTAACGCCACTATAAAGTGCATCCATGCTAGTGTTCTTAATTGAACCGCCAAGATTCTCAAGACCTCTAGCAGCTCCTTCAAAATTCAAAGCATCTTTAAGCTTTGCTAAAGTCTGTAGAGTAACGCCAGCATTTTGTTCAAACGAGCCGTTGTCGAAGACCATCTGCACAACATTTTTAACTACTTCAACACTCACAGACGACCAACCTCCCTAGTTAGCTCATTTGCCATCTCGTCGAATGTCTGTTTTAATGCCGGATTAATGTAATCTCGTCCTTGGACATAGCCTCCATTACGAGTACCATGACCATATTGAAGGATTATTGCGATATTAACACCGGCATTAATATTAGAGTTATCAAACTGTATAGTATAGTTGCCACGATCAACAACTATTTCGTAGCTCCAACTTCTAGCAGTTTCGCTACTATCAACTGGCGTAGCAGCAGATAATAATTCAACACCACGTTTTCCATACTTATTAAGTATCGACACGACATCTTTACTATCTTTAACTCTTTTTAAGTATTTTTCAACTCTTGAAAAATCACTTTTAGTTTTCACGCTTATCATATTACCCCTTAGTGTTAAGGGCTTTCTTTCTAGCAGCATTCAATGCTCTGTTTTGAGTAAGAACTTCTCGTTTACTCATCTTCTTAGGATTATTTTTCGCATTACAAACTTTTATAAGCATGATCAAACGATGAATGTGCCATTTTTCGCATTCAAAAGGTATCTGATAAGCAACCATCCAATAATAAATCAATTCCGAAGTCACTATTTCCTTCTTAAAAGGATTATTAGATTTATCAGTAACTGTCGTTGCCGTCATAGGATGATTAATATAATTAGTAATAGCTGTCATATTATCAGGTGTCAAAGCATTGTAGACATTTTTCGGCACATTAGAATTCAAAGTCATACACCGAATGTAATCTAGAAATTCAGCTGGAGTAAGCCTATCTTTCTTATCTGTCGCTAAAAAAGGTTTACACCACCTTGACTCCCATTTTGAAATAGAGAGAAGGGAATGCTCCAATTTTAGCTGAGTATCCTTAGTTTGGATAAAAGTTTCGGTAGCCTCATCAAATAATTCAGTACCTGGAACTGTAATTTGGAGCATTCCCTACCTCTATTCACTAGTTAATCATTGATTAGATCCATTAAAAGCCTTTATGGAAGCAAGAAGCTCCTGCTTTGGATCTGCTCCCAAATTCTCGCGTGCTGCAGAAGGAATTACACCGACAATAAACTCGGAAGCCTTATCGGCATTTGTGACAAGCTCCCAATAAATTTGCTCAAATGCGGGGGATTGCTCAAATGCCTCTCGAACCTCATCATTTTTGATGAATCGCTTACCATCGGGTGATTTAACACCGTATGCCGTAAGAAGAACCTTCTTAATCGTAGAAATAACAGTATTCATATCCTTAGCATTAATAAGCGTCTGAATAGAACCAGTAAGTGATTCGCCGGGGCCAAACCCATACTCAAGCTCAAGACATTCAACCTTGTTTAGATTAAAATAGAAATCTTCAGTCTGAGCATCACCATTATAATCTTCATAAGTTACGGTTTTCTTAAACATCTGCTATGTCTCCTTTCAAGAGCTTATTTTTTAAGTAAGGGCCGTAATAACCGCTGCAGGAAGCGGAAGCTTAGCATCAACAGTCGACGCCCCGCCAGTACCATACAGAATAGACTCAAGAGCAGCAAGCTTAGCCGCAGTAGTCTTAGTACTGTCAACAGTGATGATAGAAGTGGGCTTAAAGCCGGTTACATCAACTGGAGTCGTAGTAACAGACCAGCTAAAGCTAGTTGCCTCAGGCGAGTCATTGACGGTTGCATAGTTGCGATCAGACGGTGATGCGAGACAACCATAAACAAGATGTAGCTTGTAACCAAAATCCGACTGCTTCTGATCGTTACCAATAAGAGTACGGTAAGAAAGACCAAACATCTTACGAGGCTGCTGACCGATAATGGCACCCTCAACAATCTCGCGAGAACCATCGCACTCCTCGAATTCGTCGGGATACGTATAGGCCTCGATGGAAATGTTGGCTTCCTCAGCAGAAATAAGATTGAGGTACTTAATGTTGTCTGCCCAAAGAGGCGAAGGTTCTCCACCAGAAGCAGACTGACTAATGCTAGTAACGCCATTCCATGCAACGCCGGCATCATATGGATCGGTCTGATCAGTAATAGTGTCCTTAATAGGATAGAGAACAACACGGTCTACGCCAGTCTCGTACAAGCGCTCGCCAGTTTTGTCCCACTCAAGAAGAAAACCAGGAGTAGGCATATTATCTCCTTAATAATATAGCGTAAACGAATCATGATTTAAACCATCAGCAGTATAGAATCGGTCATACGAACAATAAGGTAACTCAAGAATTTTGTTAACCAAATTACTCTCCGGAGAGCGACCGATAAGTATTACAGAATATCGAACCATTGAATTATAAGTTCGATTATCGGCATACTTTTGTTCTATATCGCTTCTTTGATATATAATGCATGGATAAGAAAGTTTTATAGTAGCAGGAGGCTGAAAATAAACATTATTGGATCCTAGGATGTTCATCAAAATCTCCTTGAGTTTCAACCGTCGGTCCATTGTATACACCTCCTATACTAAGCGTCAAACGCGGGTATGAAACGTCGACGCTACTCACTTCCCAATATCCGCCAAGCCATTTTATATATCGAATAGAGTTAAGATGATTAGAAATATAGGGGTCGGCGACTATCGAAATTGTATTACTTATGTTAAGATTCTTGTTAAGATACTCACCATTATCCCAACGTCGAGTATTTCTGGAAATCTCGCCTCTGTATTTACGCTCTATTATCGGAACTTCAATCCAGATATCAGAATCCGGTGAATCTTTCATAGTATCAACAAATCCAATAGGACCATAAAATCTAGCCAATTTGCCGACCCCCTTTCAAATCATTCCATTTTGAACTAATTCTTTGCTAACTCAAGCTGTGACAAATCGTAAGACTGGGTCTTAGTACTCGTACCATCAGTCTGAGTAATCACAAACTTCTGATTAAACTTGTTGCTAACCTTGAAGACCCCATTCTTATCTGGATCATTAATAATCTCAACAAGTCCACTACCGGCTGACGGGCTCATGCCAACCTTAACACTGGTAAGATCCGTAAAATCATTATCAGACAGATCAAGAGCCATAAAGTATCCATTGCCCCACTGAGAAGCAATTGCTCCACTGTCAAGATACTTCAGCTTACCCTTAATAGCATTTCCGCTAATAGTAACATCTTCCTGGATGTCAGTCACATCTGTTTCAAATAAAGTCTCCTCGCTCGAGACTGCCTTAAGAGCGAGGGCGCTTAAGGGTTTACCGTAGAAGCGTCGACCTCAAGAGCAATTGCAGAATACGGAAGCGTAAGAGCACCAGAGCAACGCGTCTCGATCAGGTACTTCATCTGGTTATAGTCGATATCAAAGTCATCGAAGAGCGAAACGGCTCCACCCTTATCAGCGCCAAGACTATAGTCAGCAGGATTGACGATGATGGCAAGAAGGTTCATCGTAGCAGCAGTAATACCAGCTTCCGCATCAGCCTTACGAGAACGCGTAATGCCCTCCATGACGGGAACCTCGACGATCTCAGACACACGCATAGCAGTGGCAAGCTCGTTCATGTCCTTGTAAAGACGGCGACCAATGCTATCCTTTGCAAGCAGCATGTCGGAGATAACCTCATTAGTGGCAAACATCTTGGGGTTGCCAGTACCCTTGTAATCCTTACGAGCACGAACAGCAGCGTCAACAATACGAGATGCCTTCTTATCATCGGTATCATTAGCACCGTACTTAACCTCATAGTAAATGGTGTAAACATCATCATCGCCATAGATCGGGCGAATCTTGTCCTCCTTGATCTTGTCGCGATCATTCACACCACGACCGTCGCTAATCAGAATAGCACGGCAGATTTCCTCATTAAGCATGAGACGAAGCTCTTGCTTAAGCCATGCAATAACATCAATATCAACGATATCGACGACATCATCCCTATCGAGGGTCTGCTTCTTATAAATCGTCTGAGGAGTTGTCTCGCGGCTAAGCAGCGAAATAACCTGATCGACCTTCTTATTCTTCTTCACATAACCCTTAGCACGAGCAGCATCGGGAGTGAGATCGGCAGCAACAGACTTAATGCGAGAGAAAGGAGTGCGCTTAATCGAGCCCCACAGAATATCAACCCAGCCCATGTTGCGGGTAATCATGTCAGGCTCAGGGCGGACCATCTTCGCTTCGGGGAAGAGAACATCAAGATTCTCAATGCCATGCTCGAGGAAGACACCCTTAAGCGAAGTAGCATTAGTAGCATCAGCCATAATGGCATTAAACTCGTCATGCGTCAGGACGTCGTCCTCCTCATAGTGAGAATCATCGAAAACGTTGTGCTTCATGTCAAAACCTCCATCAAAACTATGTTTAACATCATCGGAACCATTAGCAGAATCCTGGGCAACCTGAGAAAGCAGATAGTACACAACATTCTTCTGCTCCTCATTAAGAGTGTTGAAAACATCCTGTACAGTCGCATCATCGTCTGCGTGCTGCATGTCTTCATCTTCGTCTTCATCATCTTCCGGATCATAATCATCTTCGTCATCATCCGCATGCTCAAGAGCGTTATTAATAGCACCCTCAATAACCGCCTGAACAGCATCGACCTGATCATCGGTAAGATCATCAAGAGCATCATTATCGTCGAGATCATCGAGCTCATCGTTAATAGCAGCACTAATGATAGCTTCAATAGCATCGATCTGCTCGTCACTCAACCCATCAATAATATCCTCAATAGATTTGCGTCCGTTAGCCACATTATCCTCCTTATCATCGGCGTGACTAAAATACTCAATAGAATTGAGGCCAGTATAAATAACTGCGTCATCCTCAGATTCCGTATAAGTACCATCCATGTGTGCAAAACTAACATTCTCAATTAGTGCACCCGGGTTGGCGCCAGCAAGGACAAGGCTAACCTCTCGAATAATACCGTGCACAACATCGCTACCACGTTGCTTAAGGCGGTTCGCATAAATGGACATGGAAACCACGTCTCCGTGTTTTACCATTTCTTTAGCATGTTGCCCTGACGGCGTATTATTAAACGTCGCATATGCATACACACCATCATCACGATTTTCAAGAAGAGCATGACCAAGTACATTCGTAGGATCGGTATGAACATGCTGCCATACCAATGGAACAGTCTGACCATCATTCTCTTTAAATGCATCGTGACGGATTACGCGACCGTCTGCGCAACGCAGATCGTTCTTAGTGGCATAACCACAAAAATCGTAATCAGTACTCATATTACTTCCTTATAATTACATCATTTAAGTGACCCGCTAATAACATTCGTAATTTTGCCAATCTTTGAAGAAGTCGTTACAGCAGCTCTGTTAGTATTAGTTTTTTTCTTTTTATGCTGTTTAGAAGGCGTTTTACCATACCTAGCATCACGCGCGCTTTTCTTCAAAGCTTGACTTTTTGCAAATTTGTTATCAGATTCTTTTCGTTTATCCCAATAAGAGAACATGGAATCGTCTGATCTAAGCTTGTCTATTTCACTTTTATACTTATTGACGAATACTTTTTTATTAGTTTTCGCTATAGTTTTTTTATTTTTTGACACTTTTTTACTCATAGAATGAATTTGTTTTAAAACGCTAGAATTACTATAACTACCACCATTATTTCGCAGCCTTTGTATATGTTCTGCAAATTTACTTACTTCATCTAGCATTTTAGAATCTAATTCATTGTTTGTTTTCTTAGTAAGTTCGTCTCGTTCGCGTTCCATTTCTTTTTTAATATATGCAGCAGCCGCTTTACCCTTTTCATTAAAACCCGATGTAGAACCACCTTTGGTTTTTTGTTTTAATCTTTGAATGGCATCTTTTTTTGCCATCTGTCTAGATCTTGTTTTAGCAGCTATTTTATCCGATCTTTCTTGTTTTTTATAACGAATGTCTTTTATTTTTTTCTGTAATGAAGCTATCTGTTTCTTAATACTATCTCTATTCTTAGCTCGATCATACTTATTCATATTTTTTAAACTATCGCGGAGTTTTTTAATATCTTTTCGCACTGAAGCTATCTGCTTATTAGTTTCTTTATTCAATTTAGTAATAGATTTTTTACTGTTAATGCTCGATAATCTGTTAGTTAACTTAGAAATTTTAGAACCAATTTTTCTATTAGTAATAGCATCCTGCTGCTGTTTTTTAGTTTCAGATAAATATCCTGGATCACTAGCAGCACTAGTACCATCACCCCTGGATCCACCATAACGATTATCATAGCCTTTAAGTTCTCGAGTTCTCATGTAATACTCGTGAGCTTTATTAGGATCATAGTATTTACTAGCATATGCCATACTATTCACCCATTTCACTGCTTAATCGATGAAGAATTTTTTCACTTTTACTGAGCTCATCATCCGCATCTTCATCAAGTAACTGCTGAAGATCGTCTAATTCAGCATCAAAATCATCTTCATCTATGCTATCATCATTATTTGTCAAAGCATTAGGATCAACAGCACTAATTGGCATGTTCTTGTTAATAAGCTGATCAGAACGAGGCTCATCATTTGGCTTGTAACCAAGAATGGATCTAAACTCG
>Ga0310694_10001488_pt1 | contig 26393 bp, 37 predicted proteins | sample 174DNAGHGhighgp2_FD_203884 | JGI IMG/M metagenome (GOLD analysis project Ga0310694, IMG submission 203884) | Sheep rumen microbial communities from Palmerston North, Manawatu-Wanganui, New Zealand - 1742 DNA GHGhigh gp2 (v2) (version 2) | ecosystem: Host-associated > Mammals > Digestive system...
CAAGGTATTCCTAAACTGATACCAGTATCAGGCATCCATTTTTCAATAGTCGCATAGGTCAGCATATCAAAGAATCCCTCAAAGATGCAGCAATGCTTCAGAGGACTCCCCATTAGATATATAGCCGAAACACTCTTTTTTCCAATACAACGCTTATTGAGCTTGTTACGTGCTTCCATTCCATTGGCTACATTCAAGAATGCTATGGCATAATACTGCTTTCCACAAAGGGAATAATGGACTTCCTTGCAAAACCTTTGGGCAATGCTGTAGTCGATACGTCTCTGAATGATATAATCACGAAGGTATGGATGGGAAAGGGGTATCACCATTTCCACAACTGTTTCCTGGTTCAACTGTTCCTCTCGTTCAGCTCGTTTTCCTTCAATCCATCGTTTCTTCTCTTCTTCCTCTTCAAGTCTGGCGTTATAGTCTTCACTAAAAGACAGGTTCAAATCCTTTATCTGCCGTTCAAGATATGTCAACACCTGATGTTCAGACCACGTTGGGTTAAGTTGCTCTACAAGATTGATGATATTTCCGCCATTATTATTTGAACTACCAAAATCACACCAAAGATTCTTTGCCGTATTGACGGAGAAGGAAGGGGTTCTCTCTGAGCGAAGCGGGGAACAGAAGAAGTAGTTCCGTCCTTTTCGTGTTCCTTCACCATAGTTATTGGATCGCATCCACTGAAGGATGCTGACCGACTTGATTTCGTCTATTGTCATATTCATTTATGATTTTGTGCGCATGTGCGCGCGCGTATGTGATATATATACCCTTTAAACCTAAACCTTAAACCTGACTTTCTGAAGTCTGGCTTGGCGATTCAAAACATTCTGATTTGTAAGTATATACATTGCCTTCCTTTGCTATTATGCCCTTGCTTGAAAGAAGTTTAATTAAATTCTTGATTCCGTTCATTCCACGTTTGTAGCCAGCAGCTTCGTAAGCCTGGGAAACAAGTTCCACCAGCTCACTATACTTTGATGGGGCATGTTCCTCAAAGAGCCTACACAAAATTTCTTTGTGAACTTCATTATCAAGGCTAACAAGTGACTTTTCTCTTGGTTTGACAACCGTAACAGACATGCTTGAATCGAGAACGGGCAGTCTGTTGTCATCAATATGAAAAGCAAACGTCGTAAACTCCTTGTCTCTCATGTGCATTGGTTTCACCTCACTGATACTATTGTTCTGGATATTCTTGCTAATAATCAGAACTGTCTCAGCCTTGTTCTCCAGTTCAGTACCAATGTGGCCACGTGGATTGTTATCATTCTTGTTCAGATGAAGGACGGTATGGATATGAAGGTCATATACACTTGTCCATGCCATAAGAACTGTCATAACATCCGTGGCTTCTTTACCGTTGTTGATGTCATACATAAGGTCTCTTAATCCATCAATGATGACAAGGCCGACACCCTCATACTTACGCAAAGCATAATCAATGACTGCAATACGTAGTTTAGGAGTGTATTCGCGCAGTCCCCAGAACATGAGACGAGGATCGTCTTTTTGAAGAGACAATCCCGAGAGTTTATAAATTCGTTCCAGGACAGTATGACAATGATACTTGCTCTGTTCCGTATCGAAATATAGGATGCTGCGTTTCCCTTCAGGAAGGCAAGCTCGATAATTCAATACAGTTGTGTTCGTGACGGCAGCTGCAACCATTGCGGATATATTAAATGTCTTTTTGCTCTTTGCCTTGCCCGTTGATGCACTGAAATTGCCGAATGTGGCAATGGTACAATCACCAACGAATAAAATCTTTGGAGGGACAGTAATCTTGTCACACGCTCTGATTGCACCTTTGGAAAGATAGGACTCCAGTTCTTCGTCGCTGAAGCTATCTTTGTTGAGCATAGATACTTCAAGCGATTGTTGTTCCAATTGTTTTTCCTGGGTAGGCTGTCCTTTCTTTTTAACTTTCTGTTCCATTTTTTTCTTTCTTCTTTTTTTTGCACTTGATGTCCTTGACGGAAATAATACACCTGTCAAGAAGTTCTACCAGACGGGAGTCTGGAAGATTCGTTCCATCAATACTGTTTTTCTTAGGAGTCTTCTTTTTCATTGTTGTTCGAGTCGGTTGATTCTTGACTGGGAAGTTCGCTGGAGTCTTCTGAAACATGGTTTCCATTATTCTTTATCCACTTGATAAGCTCCTTCTTTTCAAAGAAGATGATTTTGCCACGTGGCTTGAAGTGTGGAATCTCTCCATTGCAGGTAAGTTTGTAGAGAAGGCTCTGAGATATGTCAAGATACTGACACACCTCTTTCATATTAAGAATGTCTTTGGTAGAATAAAGAGTATCTTCGATTGACTTGATACGCTGATTAATAATGTCAGGCTCAACCGATTTTAATTTTTTGATCTGCATTTCCAATAGCTCAATACGTTTCTCTAGTCGTTCAATTTCTTTTTTTGCCATATATATAAGTTTTGAATTTGAAAAAGAGGGATAATCCTCTGATCTAATAGAATTGAGCACAAAGGTAGAGGGATTAAACGATTCATGTCTAGACCGATACTATATATGAATAGATATTTCGTAGTTATATAGCCCTGTTCGTTTCATTTGCTTGGATTTGTTTGTATTTTCATAGCTTTATTGGATGTTCCTTTGTTATGTGTTACAATCAAATAGCATTCATTTGAGTCGAATCACACTCGTTTATATTATTTAGGCGGTTAAACCGCACTATTTTCAAATATTCTTATTACCTTTGCACCATGAAAACAAGAATTGTATTTAAGGGCACTAGCCTTGCCAAATTCAACAAATCCTTCCAAAACGATGATGATTGCTACAGATATTTGGCTGGCATAAAGTGGAAAGGTGACTATTTCGTATGCAAGCGGTGTGGCCATACAAATTATTGTAAAGGACAGCTGCCTTACGCGAGGCGATGCACCAGATGCAAACATGATGAAAGTCCAACGGCAGGAACTATATTTGATAGAATCAGGATTTCAATTCTCACGGCTTTCCGTATAGTCTTTTACATGTGTATCTCCAAAAAGAATATGTCATCCTTAAAACTGGCAGAAGAATATGGGGTGAGGCAAAAGACCATCTGGGAGTTCAAGCGGAAGATGCAGTTGGCACTGCATAGTAAGGACATCGACTTCCTCAATGGCACAGTTCTCGTTAGCGATGTCTGCATCATGGAACATGATAAAGGTCATTATGAAAATATCATATTGGTAGCAATAGAGGTACTGGACAATGGAGAGGTTGGTAAAGCATATGGAGTGATGCTGGATCGTTTATCTCCAGAACACATTCAGAGATTCTTTGAACAACATATAAGCACCAATGCTAAAGTGTATGTCAGTAAAGAAAGAGATTATGAGCTGTTGACTATCAAATACAACATGGAGATAAATGAAGATACTTACTTGTTGACCCAGAGTTTCACACATATCACAAACCTTAGGAATTGGCTGTTCGGCGTACATCGCCATGTATTGCCCAAATATATCCAAGGATATTTGAATGAGTATTACTTCCGATTCAACAGACGCAACAATAAGACAATGCTGTTTGACGAGTTCATTGGTTTGATGATGCAGAAGCAGCCTAATAGAACTTATATGAAACAAAGACATACCAATATGTATGTATTATAATATCAATTTTTTCAATAACAATTAAATTCACAAAAAGAAAATGAAACGGTTAAAGAACACTACCGTGCTCTCTCTTTTTGTGCCAATGCTGTGCAAACTGTACAAAGAAAGCGGAGACTGAGCTGCCAAAAGATGAGCTTTGGCAACTCTACCGTACTGCCTATGAGCAGTACCAGTCTGAAATCCTCAATGACAAGAAAGATTATTCTCGTTATGTGAATGATTTCATCTACTATCACCTTCCATGTACAAGCATTCGTGAAGCCAACATAAGACTTCATGTCATGCATGTGTTCGTCCTGAAGGAACTTCTGGAAGAACGTCGTGATCTTGTGGATGCCTTCTTCTCAAAAGACAGTTTTGAGGAGAAGGACTTTCTTCTAATGGATTACTTGTTCAATAAAGGCAAGAATCTCAATGAGCCAGAACCTGTGTATCTGGCTCATTTTAGTGATGAGCAGATACACATCATAACAGATTTCGTCTGTTCAACAAGCATGTTTAAGTCAGAAGTGACAGAAAACGACATCAAATACCTCTTTGAATGTAAGTTATCATTCCCTCTTCAGGCTAGGGTCAACAGACATGTGGCTATCTTCTTCGGCAAACTTCGCGACCATGGCCTTCTTCCTTATTCATGGCAGATGATTATGGAAAACCACAAACTGGTATCATCTTCAGTCAGCAACAAGCCTCTGAGAGCAAGTCAACTGCGCTGCGGATTATCGCAAGCAAGAGTTGCGAATCTTCGGAAGATGCCGAATTCTAACATACTTGACGATGGTATTGGCTTTTATGACAGTTGCGACATATTCATACAAAAGCTGAAAGAATGTCTATAAAATGCAAGCAATCCTATTATATGCAAATAGGGGAACTATATAACAACTATATACAAAATCCTATATAGCTGAGATACGCACACTTATGATTATTGAGGGCTACCTTTGCATCAGAATTCATTATTGCGCGGAGGTAGTCCCTCCTAAACAATGTAATTAAATCATAAGACATATGGACGATAAATCAGTACTTCAATTTGGTGACCAAACTGTTAGTTTTGAGCAGTTCGTTGACTCATTAGCAACAAAGGTTGCGTTACGAATGCATCAAATAGAGAAAGGCCAATTTGAAATTAGTCAAAGACAGGCATACAAAATGTTTGGAAAGTCAGACGTTCAACGTTGGATTAAGAACGGGAAGTTAGAGCCAGTAAGAATTTCGCCAGGCAAGAAGCGGTATAGACTCATGGATTTGCAACAGTTGGCGAACATTCAACAGAACTATATTTTGTAAACAAGCTCTGCATACAAAGAAACTCAGATATGGCTCAAGGCTATATCTGAGTTCTTTTTTATATCGCAAGTCTTATGGACTCTTCCTTATCGAACAAGCCTTTGATACATTTGTGTAAGATTCTTATCTACATTGGTTATCTTGAACTGAACACGGGCATTCTTGATTTTCCTTGGAAGTAGGGTCGTCAGTTTATCCATAATCTGATCAACATTACCGAACCCTGTATCTTCCAAAGCACAAACCTTTTTACCCATCACAAATGCTTCTGCACGGATGTTGTTGTACTTAGATATTCTCTCGAATGTCTTATCTTCTTTCTCAACAAACTTTGATTCTTTGTCAGTAAAGAATATAAAATCAATAACCTTCTCGTTTAGAATCCAGGCCGGTGTGAAATCAACCTGGACATATACCTTGGCCATCTTGTTTGTTGAATGGTTAAGCCCAAAGTCTACCTCATTCATGGTTGCCCCACATTCATTCTGAGCAATGGTTGCCCAACTGTGACGGAATGCATATAAAGAGGCTTTGAAGTCTGGGTCAACTTTTTCCCAAATCTGCTTAATGCCGATATTCACATTTGCAGAGAAGGAATCAGAGGTGGACAATCGGTCATGAAAGTTAAACAGCCAAGGAGATTTTGGTTTCCGAGAAAGGTATTTTTCAAAAGTTGGCTTCAGGAACTCTGGCACACGCACCTCGAAGTAACCTTTGTCGGAACGGCTCATTCTGGTTTTTTGACGTTCATAATGGAAGATACCATTCACATACTGATCCTTCTTTGCATTGAAAATGTCAACTGCATTAAGACCACACATACAGAATGAAATTAAAGCGACATCCTGACCAACCTCCATAAGAGGATGAGTGAATCTGCTTCTGTCTGGTACTACATTGAAGAACTTACGCAGCATGCTCGCAGAAATAGCTCGTTTCACTGGTATGTCACTTCTTGGGATAACCACATTACCCCAGGGATTCTTAAGCTTGACAATTCCAAGTTCTTCGTCATTGAAATCCTTCAATGCAGCTTTATAGACTTCACGCATACAAACAGGATATTGTTCTTTACAACGATTAGTTTCAGATAAAGACTCTATCCATCGGTTAAGAAAAGCAGATGTCAGACGAGAGAACATAATGTTGTCTGTCTCTGCAAATCTCTCCATGTGATTCAAAGCCCACTTGTAATTACGCGAAGTTCGTTCCTGACCTCTGCTAATCAACTTATCAATATGCTTTCTTGCATAGTCGGAGAAAGAGATATCATTGTTGAAGTCTGTTAAATACTTCACAATCTCCGAAGTTGTCCACTTTGATGTGTCTATCTGATTGAGTTGTTTATAATAACTATCCATCAAGATAGAAGTCTGGTGGAAAACAAATGGATCGATAATGTTCTTTTTCGTATCCAAACCTTTTTCATTTACCACCCAAGAGGTCTTTACATATGAAACCTGATTTCCTTTTGTAAAGCGGATGTAAACTGGATAAAGTCCGTTCTTTGTCTTTACTCTTACTGTTGCTTTTAAGTTTACCATACTGATTAAAATTAGTGAATTTTTTATTTCTGATTATTCTCGATTTTGCACTGTCATTTTTTAGTGTAAAACATTTGCCGATTTAGTGTAAAGCATTTGTAAAACAAACCCGTCACGGACTGCTTATTTTATGAGCAGAATGGTCAGAAAAGAAGCGAGGCAAGTACCTGTTCGCCAAGTACTTGCCTCGTATTTCACTAATTTTCAGCATCTTTCGTCTATTCCTCGACGGCTGCCTGCGCGGCAGACAAGCGAAGCTGTATATCAGTTTGTTACGAGGATTAGTCTAAACTTAGATGTCTATTTTAACTCAGTTATTCATCGTTCTTTTAGGTTCATAGAATGGATGTGTAGTTCTCATAAAACACCAAATAGCAACAGAAACATAGTAATAGTTATTATCGGTGTTACATGAGAGCCAATGCCAGAATACAATTTGCCTGCTGCCCCCAAGTTGTTAGCATCTATTCTTGGAATAAGCATAGGTGTTAGGAGGTATATTGCTGCAAACACAAGACCATACCACCATTGCGGCGAGAAGAAGAACGACAGTACAATAAATACTATTGTGGCAATCACCTCAAGCATTCCTATGATTGCGCCGACCTTTGATGTCAAAGGACAGGTCGCTGCTAAAATTCTGTCAATAACAAAAAGTATAATTATAGTCGTCATTTTATTGTGTCCTTTTTTGTGGTTTGTAATTTTATTCGTACCTTTGCGGTGTCATAGTGCTGTGACGTTATATCCTTTAGAAGTTAGCCAATGGGTTACAAAGGCTTTTGCGGCTGCTTTGAAGTCCTCGCAGGCATCTGATGAGAAGTCGTAAACGATGGTTGGGCGATGCTCGTTACCATACGGAGTGAGCGATACAGTGTGCATCTTGCCGCAGGACTTACACGGAACGGCATTGATTGCGTCTTTGAGTTTTACTAATAATTCGTTCATACTTTAACTTTATTTGTTATGGAAAAAGGTGTTTTACTTGTATCTGATGAGAGGTTGAATGAGCTTGGCATCAGCGCGGAGGCTTTGGCAAAGTTGTGGGAAAACTATGAGGGAGAGCCGCAGGACTTCGCTTCAAGTGTGTTAGGTTGCAGTTAAAATATCCCAAAAAGGTTAAGATACATCAACATAAGAAGAATTGGTGCGACAATAGAGCCTATGTTTGAGTAAATTATAAAGGCCACGTTTGTGCTATACTGGTTTACTCTTGGTGCTGCCATTGTCACAACGAGATAAATAGCACAGGCGATTAGACCATACCACCAATGCGGAGCGACAAAGAATGTCAACACGATAAACACTATTGTTGCGAACATAGATGCAATATCTAACAACTGGCCTATCCCTATAATTGTGTACGGACATGTTGATGTTAAAAGCTGCTTAACAATGAGTAAGTAAATCCAAGTTTCCATAAATTATTGTTTATTAAATCGTTTATAATTCCCACAGCTAATTCCTATTGTCTTGTTTTGGTATTCAAACTCAGGGTCTTTGTGGTAGCGGTACATCGTAAGTGCTGTTTGACAGCAGGCGCAGATAAATAGGAACACGAATATGCCCAGTGCTCCGAACGGGAAGTCAAGCCATGTCGGTGTATTACATAGAGAGAATGCGCCAAGCAATAATCTTGCCATGCTTATAATGGCAGAAAAGAATAACGCCCATACTGCCATTCTAACTAACGAACCTACAAAACTAATCAGGTATTTCATATTCTTTTTCCTACGTTTGCCTACATTGCGTTGTCCTTTATTGAAGCATAGAAAGCATATCCTGCGCCAATCAAGGAGCATATCAGGCTGATGAATGATGTCCAAGAAAAGCCTGTTACAATGTTTGCAAACAAAGCTGCTCCTGAAATGATACACCAAAAGCCGAACATAACAGATGCGCATACCTTTTGATGCGATGGCGCAACGGAAACGCCTATCGCTATAAATGTGCCGCCCATCAGCATACTTGCTATAAACATCGAAATATGATTCCAAAGGTAATCGCCATTGGTGAATATGTATGTTCTATTTAGCCAGTAATAGGCTAAGTACACTAAATAGCTCCCCACAACTGACGCAGGAAGTACAGCTATCCATCGGAGAGCATTTATAACTTTCTCTTTCATATCATTTAATAATTTAGTATGCTTTGACGCAGGCTTTGACGGAGAAGACGGCCTGGAGTTCGCCTTTGGGGATGAACTGCTCGCAGTAGTCCTTGTTGTCCGGGACGAGCTGGATGGCTTCGCCTCTGTCATTGACTCGCTTGATTGTGCGGAGGCCGTTCTTAGTCACGATGGCGTAGATTTCGCCGGAGATGAGGTAGCGGAAGTCATCAAGCTGCATGAGTGCAACCATGTCGCCTGACGAGATAGTAGGGGACATGCTGTCGCCGTGCGCGTTCACCCAGCATGTGCAGCCGTTATACTTGGGAAAGTCTATGAGGCAGTCTGGTGTTCGCGTCTGGTCATTCTCCATGAGGTCGAATCCGAGCGTGAAGTCAACGTCGAAATACGGAATGCCGCGTGTGTAGTTCTTCACCATAGGCTGCTTAGTTTCCTCTTTCATCGTGCCTTCGCCAGTCTTTAACCACGCTAAGTTCACGTCATAGACGCGAGAGATGGACTCAAGCAATGATGCAGGAGCAGGACGTTTACCATTGAGGATACTTGACAGATTTCCTCGTGAATAACCTAATTCCTCTGCGAAATCTGTTGTTCGTAAATTATCTTCTCTCATGACGGACTTGATACGTTCTATCAAATCATCGTCGATTGGATAGAATTGTTTAGCCATTGTTTCGTTTGTGTTTCGTTAAACTGTTCTATATCTCTCTATTATTGTTCTGAATGTCGTATTTATGAAAAATATCGTTTCGTTTATGCTTCTTATTCGTTTCTTTTTTCCTACCTTTGCAGCAGAAATAACACTTATTTCAATGCAATTCGATAAAGTTTAGACTGCAAATATACATAATTTAATAACACAAACAAAGAAATGGCAATGAATTTATTTGGATTTACTATCATCAGGACAGACGAACTGAAACAAGAGAGAGCAAAGAACTTGCAGGCCATTAAGGAGCTTAACGAGAAAGTAGAGAAAGACTACGAGGAGCTAAAGAAGAGAGGCGAGGAGCTAAAGAAGAAAGGCGAGGAGCTGGACGCTTTCATCCAAAAGCAGGCTTTGGAGTTCTTCGAGCAGACACAGAAGGAAAAGGACATCGAGCTGCGGAAGTGGTGCGTAGAGAAGGGAATGTGGTGTCGCGGATGCGATGTTGGCGAATATGCAGAACTTATATATCGCTACGTTACAACGGGCGACACAGCCATCTTCGCAGAACTAAAAGAGTTCCGCGAGTGGAAAAAAGAAAATGAGAAAAAGGCTAAAGAAAAGAAAGCTTCAAAATCTCATCAGGACTCTCCTTCACAGTAATAGTGCGAAGCGGAGTGATACTTTGACTATTTGTGTTGGCTGATGTGGCGAAAGTTAATTCAGAACCTTCATCATTTGGACTGATAGTTGCGACACAATCCAGGTTAATGTAAATCTCTTTAATCTCATCCTGCTCCTTGGTGTGGAGCTTAACGAATTTAGACATAATGGTAATAATTAAAGTTTGGCACTGCAAAGATACGAAAGTCTGACGAGAATGGCAAGCCTGCGGGCTGTTAAAATTAAAGTTTGGCAATTTAGTGGTAATAACCCAAAGGGCTTGCCCTTTAACAAAACAAACAAACAAAACAACATAAAGAGTATGGCAAAAGATTTTCACATCGTAACTGAGACGACCATCAACACTCCAGAGAGTCTTCTCACAATTCCTTCCGGCAAGCAGATTACTATCAGCTGTACGGAGTTCGTTCCTATCAGCACAGTTAGAAGTGCTTGTACAAGGCTTAATCAGCGTGCAGGTTGGACGGAGTTTGAATGCAGCTCGCCTGACAACGGAGCAACAATCGTCATCAAGAGAAACGTAAAGTAACGCATCATGGCAGACCTTAACCAGTACATCAAGAAGTCACACATCAAGGCTGTTGAGAAGTTCGCAGCAGAGCTTGAAGAGTGGCGCAAGGAAACAGGTGAAGATGAGGCTACACTGTTTGAGGATGCTTGCACCAGCTTCACACTTTCCAATCCGAGAGTCATGAACGGTTGCCTCTGTTACCATCAGGACGGAGTGGATTACTCAGAGAACATGGTTCGCTTCGATGAAGAGACTGGCGAGTATTGGGAAGAGGACATGATGGACTCTATTATGGACTATCTAAAGTTTTGGCGTGCCTGCATCCGTCGCGCAAAGCGGTACTGGAGTATGGACGTTGATAAGCTCGATGCCATCCAGTCAGGAGAACAGGAAGACGACGAAGAGGAGGATTGATTATGCAAGTAAAGTTACCCCCCCCCCATTCCTATCTCGAAGAGAAAAGTCCTGTTTGTGGACGTTATGATGGGCGACCGCTACATCTTCACTATGCGATATAACCACTGCCCAGCATTCAAGATTGACTTGCAGGACGTGTATAACAAGGTGGTCGAGCGCAGGCCGTCACTGAATGGAAAGAGATTTGACATATATATAGATTAACTAACCAATTAACAAAATCAGTATGAAAATCGAAGAGAAAAACATCGTCGCTGCTTACCAAAGCGCGGACGAAAACGGAAAGAAAATGCTTGTGGCATTGTTCCCGGACATGGACTTCAACAAGAAAGACGAGCGTCCTATCACTGAACGCATCAAGTCTTTTGAGGATGCCTACGAAGAGCTTAAACGCAGACAGGCAGAAGGTGACAAGTCAGTAACGAATCTTATTGACGATTGGGACGACTTCAACTCAGAAGCTGCAGACCCCGACATCTTGGCATTCTTTAAGCTCCGCATCATCTGCGCAGCTCTCAACGAAGGCTGGATGCCTAAGTTCACAGAGGACGAAGCACGTTGGTATCCTTGGCACTGGCTCTACACTCAGGAAGAGATAGACCGTATGGAAGCCAAAGAAAAAAAGGTGCGTTGCATGATGCAAACGACCGACTATGTTACAGAATATGCGGGCTTCGCTTATGCGCACTCGTTTGCCGCCCCCTCGTCCGCGTCTGCGCGCATCGGCTCTCGCCTTTGCTTAAAAAATAGCGAACTCGCCTCGTACTGCGGCACGCAGTTCATCGATTTGTGGGCTTGCTTCAAACTTCTTCACAAGTAATATAAATCAACTAACTATGAGAACAATCGAACTTCCGCAATACACCAACACATTAAACCATAACAATACTATGCGTAAATTTCTAAAAAGATTATTCCTGCTGGTAATAGGCATCATGGCAGGCATTATGATTGTTGCGGAAGGTGAGAACGAAAGAACAACGGCATTCATCAAACTGTCTGCTTGCGTACTGATTGCTGCAGGACTTCTTCTGCATAAAGAGTGGAATGAAGAAGAAAACTTTAACAAAAAGAAAGGAGAATCACATGGAGCTTAAAAAACACATCGAACAATTCAAAAGAGATACTGGTTACAATCTTATAGAGAAGGATGGCAAGCCTTATTATGGCGGCTCTCTCTACCTTGAAGGAACTGGCATAACCTCACTCCCCGAAGGTTTGACTGTTGGCGGCTATCTCGACCTGCGAAGAACTGGCATAACCTCACTCCCCGAAGGTTTGACTGTTGGCGGCTATCTCGACCTGCGAGGAACTGGCATAACCTCACTCCCCGAAGGTTTGACTGTTGGCGGCTCTCTCGACCTGCGAGGAACTGGCATAACCTCACTCCCCGAAGGTTTGACTGTTGGCGGCTATCTCGACCTTGAAGGCACAGGCATCACGTCGCTTCCCGAAGGCTTGACGGTTGGCGGCTCTCTCTACCTTGAAGGAACTGGCATAACCTCACTCCCCGAAGGTTTGACTGTTGGCGGCTATCTCGACCTGCGAGGAACTGGCATAACCTCACTCCCCGAAGGTTTGACAGTTGGCGGCTATCTTGACCTTGAAGGCACAGGCATCACGTCGCTTCCCGAAGGCTTGACGGTTGGCGGTTCTCTTTACCTCAGAGGCACAGGCATCACCTCACATAATGTCAACAAAAAACTTTCGATAGACGCAATTCGCAAAATAAGAAATGCAATTGACTCCCCTAAGTTTTGGGAGTGGAATGGTAGGCATTACATGAAAGTTGACGATATGTTCACGATATTGGAAGCGCACAAAGGAAATGTCTATCATGTTCGAAAGATTGGAAGCACAGAACGCCTATATGTGATAACAGATGGAGAGAATCACTTTGCGCACGGCAGTACATTGAAAGAGGCTAAAGCAGACCTGATTTTCAAAATTTCTGACAGAGACGTATCTGAGTACAAAGGAATGAGCCTCGATGATACACTTTCATTCGAGGAAGCCATTGCCGCATATCGTACAATTACAGGCTCATGTGCAGCAGGAACGAGAAATTATGTTGAAAATTTCTTACCAAAGCCTAACAAGGATAGTTACACAATACGCGAGATTATCAATTTAACAAAAGGCCAATACGGAAGCGAAACGTTTTCAAAATTCTTTATTAAATGACAACTTTCACACTGCAATTCCCTGACCGCATGGTGTCGTATGACACATTCATCCGCGACCTCTCCGCTTCCATCGTCAAGCAGATAAAGGATGCAAAGGACGACCCCGATACCATGTCACAGCGAGAAGCATACCGCATCTTCGGACGTGCCAACGTGGAGCGATGGGTGAAGAAAGGACAGATTGAGGGACACAAGCGTCCGGGGAAGGTGGAATACTTCACAGCAGAGCTGCGTCGCCTTCAAGCACGCACTCAGGACTACTTCGGATAGTTCTTCATAAACGGCCAGCGGATGGGATGCAACCTTAAAAGGCATTAAACCAATGACTCGGCGGGGAATAGAACCGCCACAAACACCCTCGAAAGCTGCCTAAAACAGAGCAAGGTGGCTGCAACTGAGTCCGAAGTCTCGGATGAGCGTGGGAGCGTTACCCACCGAGGGCGCAAAAGAAAGTTTATTTAGTATTAACCAATTAAATTAACTAATTATGAGTAACATTCAGCTTACCGTCGATGAGCTTAACAAGATGCAGCCCATCGACATCATCACGTCCGAAGCCGTACGTTCGCGCTTCATTCAAATTCACGACACTCTTTGGGGTGCTGGCACCGGACTTCCTGCCTACGAGCGTGAGTCAATCTACTTCAATGGCATTCTGCGAGACAATGAGAAGCTTCAGAATACCACTAAGTTCTCAATCTTCACTTCATTCATCGACCTTGCCGTCTGCGGACTGTCGCTTGAGCCAGGTGTCCGTGCGCTGTGCTATCTGCAAGGACGTAACTATTGCATCGGACAAGACGCATCAGGAAGAAAACTCTATGAAGGTCGCCTCGTACTTACCATCAGCGGCTACGGAGAGCTTGTACTACGTTCTCGTGCTGGGCAGATACGCCATGCCGACAATCCTGTTCTCGTATATGAGGAAGACGCTTTCTCCTTCACCGACCAGAATGGCAGCAAGCAGGTGTCTTACACATGCAACCTTCCTCACACATCAAATCACATCGTCGCTGCATATCTGCGCATTACAAGGGCAGACGGAACAAGCGACTACGCTGTAATGCTCGAAGAGGACTGGCTGCGCCTGCAAGGGTTCTCGGAAGAGAATAACAAGTATTGGGATAAGGATAAAGGCCAGTGGGTAAAGAAGCCTAACGAGCTTTATGTATCGAATGGCGGTACAATCGACTCGGGCTTCCTCTGTGCAAAGCTCATCAAGCACGCCTTCAAGACATATCCGAAGGTACGCATCGGCAAGGCAGAGTTAGAGAGCCAACAGTCAGAAGAGGAACAGCAGGACATCGACGGCTTCTATAATGTTGATGGCGGTCAGCCTGAAACAACTCCAAAACAAGAAGCTACTCCCTACGGCAATCAGCCTGACACGTCTGCAGGTGTAACCGTTGACCCTGCACAGACTGGTGGTGAAGATGACGGAACATTCTAACCTATTAGCCCATTAGCCCCATGACTACAGATTTAGCTATCATACGCAAAGAGAACATTGATGTTATCGTGTCCTCTGCACCCACTGCCTACAATGAGAATACAGTTAGTCACGACCGTTGTATTGATGCTGGCAAGTCTCTTCTTGCAAGGATGCAGCAAGGAATGACTGACGAGCTTGACCAAGAGGCAGCGACATTCATTGAGAAAGCACGTAAGACAGTTGCCAAGATGAAGGACAAGCGTTCATCGCTCACCAAGCTCTTCGATGAGATACGCACTACATTCACCGGCATGGAGAATGATATTGACGGAACAAAAAGCGGCACAGTTCCATTCCTGATACAGCAAGAGCGAAACCGCTACGCTGCCAAGAAGCGCGAGGAAGAGCTGGCACGCCAACGCGAGGAAATGCGCAAGCAACAGAGAGCGCAGGCTGGAATTAAATACCGCTCCGACTGCGACGCCGACTATATGCGCCAACTCCATTCGCAACTCAACTTTTATATTGATGGCCTGCGCGGTCTGTTTGCGGACGTGACATTGGATAATTACGCACAGCGAAAGACCGATATCGAGAACTTCGACATCAACTTTCCCGAGGACTTCCTGCAAACCATTCGCTCTGCTGCTCCACTTCCTGCTGCCGGACTTGTATCTAATGAAGACTTGCAGAACATACGCACGGCAAGCCTCAACGCTATCATGCGTACTTTCCGCGATGAGTTCAAGCGTTCACTATCCGAAGAAAAATTCCACATCATCATGAACCTTTTGCCATCCAAGAAGCAGGAGCTGGAGCGTGCTGCAAAGGCAAGTGCGGAAGAGGCAGAGCGCATACGCAAGCAAATGAAGGAGCGTGAAGAGGAAGAGGCAAAACGTCTTGAACAGGATAGAATGGAGCGTGAACAAAAGCAACGCATGGAAGCTGACATGAAGGCCAAGCAGGAAGCGATGGGCGACCTCTTCGACCAGGCATCAGTCAGCACGCCAACGTATCTGCCCAAGACTTCTGTAAAGAAGAAGCTCGTTCCGCTCAATGTCGAGGCTTTCCCTGAAATCTTCTCTCTGTGGTGGATGAAAGAAGGTTGCAGTCTATCAGTTGACGAACTTACCAAGATGTTCAAGAAGCAGATAACCTTATGCGAGAAGTGCGCTAACAAAGATGGTGAGTTTATCCAATCCGAACATATCTATTACGAGGACGAAGTAAAGGCTAAATGATATGATAATCGTTCCATCATCCAACTACTACGAGCGTAGTGAGGTCAGCAACAGCGACCTCACTACGCTAAAAAACCTCCTGCATCCCGGACTTGCTTTCCGTGTTGATGAGGCTGCAAGGCAGGCAGCTTTCCGTTTCGGCTCTCTCGTTGATACGCTCATCACGGAGTCGGACAAGGCAAATCATTATACATACACCATTGCTGACGACCCTGTGCCATATACCGAAGCAGAATGGAGGCACGCGATGGAAATGCGTAGTGCATTGCTTGATGAGGCAAGCCGTGACCAGTTCCTGTTAAAGGTTCTCAGTACTGCATACACGCAGACGGCAATGGTAAACCCTGAACAGCCTTTCGAGTATTGTTCTTTCCCATTCACTCTGCCTGCACGCTGCAAGTGGGACTGGTGGCTGCATGAATGTAACTTCGGCGGCGACCTCAAAACGACATTTGCCAGCACGCAAAAGGAGTTTGAAGAAGCCCTCGACTTCTTCGATTGGGACAGGAGCCGTGCCTACTACATGGATATTGCGCGTTCCGACCGTGACTTCATCTATGCCATCAGCAAGAAGAATTGCAAGGTGTTCAAGCACTTCATCCGTCGCGGCGATGCTACATACAATCGTGGACGTGACAAGTATCAGGAACTGGCTTTCCAGTATTGGTGTCTTAACTTAGCTGAATAATAACAATTAAAAGAGAAATATAAATGTCTCTCAGGAAGAATGGCCGAGTGGTAAGGCAGCGCACCGCTAATGCGTAAGTCGCCAAAAGTGACTCACAGGTTCGAATCCTGTTTCTTCCGCAACAATAACACACTATGGATATTCTCTGCCGTGTAACTGCTAACGGACTTGTTCCGATGTATGACTCCGACTTCGACGAGAAGAAGCGTCTGAAGGAAGGCGAGACTGTCATGTGTACCATTCGCAAGCCTCGCAACTACGAGTTCCACAAGAAATTCTTTGCGCTTGTACGTCTCACCTTCGACAACCTCCCTGAGCGTCTTGTCCGTATGCTTGGCGTGCGAAATGAGGATGACATGCTCGACTGCTTCAAACTCGACCTCGGACTATTTACGCAGGTATGGCATGGTCGCAGACCTATTGCCAAGCTGGGCAGTATCAGCTTTGCTGCAATGGACGAAACGGAGTTCCAGAACTTCTACAATCGTTGCGTTGACATAGTACTGACAAAGTACCTACGCGGAACAACACGGCAAGAACTAATCGACGAAGTGGAAATGTTCAAATAATGACTATGACAGCGACAGTACAACATAATCTCCGCGTGCAGCCATATCCCTACCAGTTGGATGGTATAAGCTTCGGCTTACAGCGTCGCCGCATCTTCATAGGTGACGAGCCTGGCCTTGGAAAGACGCTCCAGTCTATAGGCATTATCGACACGGCTAACGCTTATCCATGTCTTGTTATCTGTCCTTCATCCCTCAAAATCAATTGGCAGCGAGAGTTCGAGCGTTTCACGGACAAGAAAGCCGTTGTCCTCGACAACAACACACGCACCACTTGGCCGTACCTCCTGCAAATAAAGATGCACCATGTCGCCATTGTCAATTATGAGTCACTTCGCAAGTTCTTTGTGTGGGACATTAAGGGCGGCAATCCCTTCCGTCTTAAAGACGTGGTATTCTGTCCTCAGATTAAGATGTTCAAGTCTATCATCATCGACGAGTCCCACCGCGTTAAAGACCCATCAGCACAGCAGACCATCTTCACCAAGGGCATTGCTACAGGTAAGGATTGGATTATCCTATTGTCCGGCACACCTGTAGTCAATCGTCCTGAAGACCTCGTTTCCCAGCTCTCCATCATGAACCGCCTAAATGACTTTGGCGGCAAGTCGCAGTTCCTTTCAATGTATGGGGAGTGTGAAAACTTGGAAGAGCTTTCCAGTCGTCTCTATTCTTCCTGCCTCATCCGTAGGGAGAAGGCAAAAGTCCTCACAGAACTTCCTGACAAGACACGCTGCGACCTCTACGTCGATATATCCAACCGCGAAGAGTACAACATGGCTGTTGAAAACCTTGCTGAGTATCTTCGCCAGTATAAGGAGTGTTCCGATGCTGAGATACGCCGCAAGATGCGCATGGAGGCTTTGGTGCAGTTTATGACGTTGCGCTCACTGGCCGCAATGGGGAAGGTGGCGCAAGCTATCGACTTTGCACGCAACTTCCTCGCATCAGGCAAGCAACTCATCATCTTCTGCTCCTATCATGACATCGTGGATGCGCTCTGCAATGCATTCCCTACGGCCGTCCGTGTTACAGGGCGTGACAGTATCACGGCAAAGCAAGCTGCCGTTGACAGTTTCCAAAATGGAAATAGCCAACTCATCATCTGCTCCATCAAGGCTGCAGGTGTCGGCCTGACGCTCACAGCCTCATCCAACGTGGCTTTTGTTGAGCTTGCATGGACGTATGCCGATTGTTGCCAATGCGAGGACAGGGCACACCGTATAGGCCAAAAGGACAACGTTACATGTTACTATTTGCTCGGTCGCGGAACAATCGACCACACTCTCTACAACATCATACACAGGAAGAAGTCAATTGCCAATCAGATAATGGCATCCGACGACGATATACCAACATCAGAAGCATACTTCAACGAACTGACAGAATCATTTTTGAAAGATTTAATGTAAACGTTCATGCTCTACACAACGCTTAACCTCTATAAACTGATGAAGGTATGAAAGAGAATTGGAAACCAGTGCCAGGTTACGAGGACTTCTACGAAGTCTCAGACTGCGGAAATGTCCGCTCTATTGCTGTCTATAGTGCGAAGTACCAACGCATCATACAGCGAAAGTCGCCGCGTATGCTACGACAAGAGACATCGCACGACGGCTACAAACGTGTAGTATTGTCACTCTACGGACAGCACAGACACTTCTCCGTGCATAGGCTTGTTGCATCTGCTTTCATCATAAATCCAAACAATCTTCCTGAAATTAACCACAAGGATGAGAACACTGCAAACAACCATGTCGGAAACCTCGAATGGTGTCTGCCATCTTACAACAGCAACTACGGCACACTGCCGCAACGTATTAGCAAGAGGCAGACAAACGCTCCCTACCACTCTAAACAAGTGGCTCAACTCTCTATGGATGGAAAGGTCATTGCGACCTTCCCATCCACTCGCGAGGCAGAACGTCAGGCAGGCATCAGTTCCGATTGCATCTGCCGTGTATGTAAAGGCCGCAGTTCACACGCTGGCGGTTATAAATGGAAATATGTAAATTAAAAACTAAATCGTTATGAAAAAAAATGAACTCGCTGACGCTCTCGCCAGCAAAACATCACTCACAAAGTCCCAAGCTCTTGAAGCTATCGACGGACTCATTGAAGCTGCCAAGGATGCTTTCGTCCGTGGCAACAACATCTATCTTCGTGGCTTTGGTACGTTTAAGTGTGTACGCCGTGCTGCAAAGACTGCACGCCTCATTAGCAAAGGAACTACAATCCGTATTCCTGAACGCATTGCTGTGAAGTTTATCCCTTGCAAGGAACTGAAAGAATTATTGAAATAAAGTATTAACATTTGATGACTATGTACCGACATAATTTACAGCAGATGCTTGCGCGACAAAACACCAAGTCGCGCAAGCATCCTGACGACGAAGAACACCGCATACAATGTGCTTGCGTCCGATGGTTCAACTATCAGTTCCCACAATTCTCTCACAATCTATTCGCCGTCCCAAATGGAGGCCGTCGAGACAAGGTCACTGGTGCAAAGATGAAGGCCGAAGGCGTGCGTGCAGGTGTTTCAGACCTCATATTGCTTAAAAGCAACCAACAGTATGGTGCCTTGCTCATTGAGATGAAGACGCGCCAGGGCCGTCAGTCAGAAGCACAACGGCAGTGGCAACGCCTCATCGTGCAGGACAATTACAAGTATGTCATTTGCCGTTCTCTCGACGACTTCATGCGAGAAGTAATGTCATATCTCCATACCACCGTGCACGATGCGTCAGCATCGGCTCCCATCCACTCACTTTGAATCCCATCATTCCCATCAAATTAAAACCATTATGTCCAGACAAAAAGCAACAAACTATTTCTCTCACGACAGCAACGCCAGGAACGACGAGAAGCTTATACGCTTGCGCATGAAACATGGAGCCGCAGGATATGGAGTTTACTTTATGATTCTTGAACGATTGAGGGAGGAAGCGGACTATATGAGTGTCAAAGATTATAACATAATAGCTTTTGACCTTCGTGTGGATGCCGCGCTTGTCAAGTCTGTGGTTGAGGACTTCGGGTTATTTGTCTTTACCGAAGGTGGTAAGTACTTCTATTCCGATAGTTTCAACAGACGTATGGGGGCGAAGGATGCGGTCGGTAAGGTTCGATCGGAAGCTGCATCGAAAGCAGCTCAAACCAGGTGGAAAAATGCCAGCACCATGCCCGAAGTATCTAAAGTTACTATAACTAAAGAGAAAGAAAATGTACCTGCCGCAAATGATGATGTCAACGACCTCTATCTTGAGAAATTCTTTAAGACCAACAATGAGCAGATAGATGCCCTGCTTATTAGCCTCAACCTTTCTCCTGGCGACAAAGATAAACTGCGAAAGGTGGCAGAAGAGGTCACCAACGAGTGGAAGATAAGCGAAGCATCTCATACCGGCTATCATGATTGGACAAGTCATCTCATCTCTACTATCCGCATCAAACTGCAAAAGAATAAGCCCGCTGCAGCAGAGAAGAAAGAAGAACAGGCCAAGAAAGCACGAGAAGAGTATGAACGCCAGCAAGCAGAACAATCGCGGAAACGGGATGAAATGTACCGCACATCAGTAAGCTATGAGGAAGCCAAGAAAACAGAGGAATACCGCCGTGCATTAGAAGGAAAATAGACACAACTATGCCAATCAAACCCGAAAACAAAAAGAGATACCCGGCCAACTGGAAACAAATTCGTGCCGACATCTTGAAGCGTGCCGGAAATCGTTGCGAGTTCTGCGGCATCCCGAACTACACCATCAGGGAGAATGGTTCAAAGGTTGTGCTCACAATCGCGCATCTTGACCACACTCCCGAAAACTGCGAGTATAGCAACCTGCGTGCGCTCTGTCAAAAGTGCCACAACAGTTACGACGCGCCTCATCGGGCAGAAACAAGAAGAAAAACAAAATTAACCATGACGGAAAACATCAAACTATTATACATCGACCTTTTTTGTGGTGCAGGAGGAACAAGCACTGGAGTAGAGAGGGCTACGTACATGGGAAAGAAGTGTGCCAAGGTAATTGCATGTGTCAATCACGATGCTAATGCGATAGCCTCCCATGCAGCCAACCATCCTGATGCCGTCCACTTCACGGAGGACATAAGGACGCTCGAACTGACCCCGATGGTTGAGCACTTGCATAGAATGAGGGCAAAATATCCAGATGCCCATGTGGTACTCTGGGCGAGCCTTGAATGTACGAACTTCAGCAAGGCCAAAGGTGGTATGCCGAGGGATGCAGACAGCCGTACACTTGCAGAGCACCTCTTCCGATATATCGAAGCCATCAAGCCAGATTATATCCAGATAGAGAACGTGGAAGAGTTCATGTGTTGGGGAGACCTTGACGAGAATGGCAAGCCCATCAGCCGGCACAAAGGCATATTATACTTAAAGTGGATAAAAGACGTATGCTCCTATGGGTATAATTACGACTGGAGATTGCTTAATGCAGCCGACTATGGGGCATACACAAGCCGTAAACGATTGTTCGGTCAGTTCGCAAAAAAAGGATTGCCAATTGTTTTTCCTGTTGCTACACATATCAAGGCGATTAAACATGGTGTACAGCAGGAGCTGTCAACTTTCTTTGAAGATGATATGAGACTACTGCCATGGAAGCCTGTTCGTGAAGTTCTTGACCTCAACGATGAAGGAGAAAGCATCTTCTGTCGAAAAAAAACGCTTTGTGAGGCAACACTTAACCGTATCTATGCAGGACTTATCAAGTTCGTTGCTGGAGGAAAAGATGCGTTTCTCGTTAAGTATAACAGCACGAATGGAAAGACAGGAAAGTACGTGGCTCCTGGTATTGACGAGCCTTGCCCTACGGTAGCATGTCAGAACCGCCTCGGTATGGCAAAGGTAAGATTTCTTTCAAAATATTATGGAGGTAAAGACCACAACGAGACATTAGAAGTACCTGCTGGAACTGTCACCACGAAAGACCATCACGCTTTTGTTTCTGTTCATTACGGCAATGGTTTCAACACGTCCGTTGATGTACCGGCACCGACGCTAACAACAAAAGACCGTCTCGGGCTTGTTACGAGTCATTTCCTCGATATGCAGTATGGAAATGGTACGCCATCGAGTGCTGAAGAACCGTCGCCAACCGTAACAACGAATCCCAAACAGTGCCTCGTTTCGACAAGGCAGTATCTTATGAACCCTCAGTTTTCAAGTGCTGGTGGCAGCATTGACGAGCCCTGCTTCACGCTGATAGCTCGTATGGACAAGATGCCTCCCTATCTTGTCAGCACAGAGGACGGTATTGCTATTGAGATATATGAGACTGATAGTCCCATGATTGTTAGTATAAAGGAGTTCATGGCACTGTATGGCATTTCGGACATCAAGATGCGTATGTTAAACGTGCAGGAACTTAAACGTATTCAGGGTTTCCCAGATGATTACGTCCTGATAGGTACACAGTCCGAGCAGAAGAAGTTCATCGGCAATGCTGTGGAGGTGAATATGAGCCGCGTTCTCTGTGAAGCACTTGTAGAACGACTCCAAAAGCAATGACAGATGAAGACACCAATCACATATTACGGTGGTAAGCAGCAGCTTGCCGATACCATTATCGGGATGATGCCACCACACAAGATATACTGTGAGCCTTTCTTTGGCGGCGGGGCTGTATTCTTCGCCAAAGGAGCGTCGTATCTTGAGGCTATAAACGACAAGAACAACCTTCTGATTACCTTCTATCAGCAATGCGTGAATAACTTTGAACTTCTGCAGAAGAAGATACAAACCACGTTACACTCCGAGTCAGATTACAATCGTGCTAAGAGAATCTACAACAGACCGAAGTATCGCTCCAAACTCGATGTCGCATGGGCGGTATGGGTAGTTACCAATATGTCCATCATGGCTACTCCGCGAGGTGGATGGAAACGCGACAACGGTACTGGTGGTTCTCATTGCGGCATTTCTATGGATGCGCACAGAAACAACTTTACCAATAAAGTGTATGAGCGACTTCGCTTTGTGCAGATTTCGTGCCGTGACGCTATAACTGTTATCAAGGAAAGAGATACCGAGGACACTTTCTTCTATCTCGACCCTCCGTATATCAACTGCGACCAAAAGCACTACAAGGGTTATTCAAAGAATGATTTCCAGCAGCTACTTCTGCTACTTACAACAATTAAAGGCAAGTTTATTCTCAGCAATTTCATGTCCGACTTGCTCCGTGAGTATATCGACAAAATGAAATGGCGCTACAGGGTTTTAGACAAGAAGTGCATGATACCTGCTTTGCGTTCAATGCAGAGAAGGAAACAGGAAGTCTTAGTTTACAATTACCAACCAGAACCAAACTTATTTGACCAATGAAAAAGATATTATTTAATGACCGCTACGGACTGACGGAGGCGGTGCTTGAAAAGAGAAAGACGATGACGCGGAGGGTGGAGCGTATAGACTTTTATCCAGGCAGTCGGGAAGAACAAATAGAGAAGTTCTGCAAGCGCAGTGCGACAGACGCAAAGTGGAGAAAAATGCGACATAATGGAAGAAGATATAACTAAAATCTTCCCAGAACTCAAAGAGAATGAAGATTTGGTACGAGATTATTTTTGCCTTTGAACTATGATTCCTTTTATTAGCAATTTATTTAATCTTCCTGTTACAAGGAAAGAAGTACTTGAGAGAGCAAAGAAAGTGCAAAAAACAGGAATATGTTATTCTATTATAGATGCATTTGAAGATTATGGTATTCCAAAACATTATTATTTAAGTGTTTATTTTCCTAAATTCGTAAAAAGAAATGCTTTAAATTTTGGAGCTGATAGACTACGTATTTATTGGTGGAAACCTGATGTTTGGGACACTGGGCGTATGGACTTTCTTGACTGGCTTATTGAAGAATACAAAGATGATAAAACTAATTTAAGAAAATTGTAATTATGAAAGAACTAACTATAGAAGAAAAAGCCGCACGCTATGATGAGGCTATTGAGAAATTTGACGTAATACTTAACTTAAATACTGTTAAGAAAAGCGGAACTATTTTTGCTGACGATGTTAGAAAAATCTTCCCCGAACTCAAAGAGAGTGGGGATGAGAGGATAAGAAAATGGCTTATAGAAATGGTTGAAGAAATGAGAAAAGCAAATCTAACTGCTGAATTTAATGGTGATTGTAGTGAGGCTATTGCTTGGCTTGAAAAACAATGTGAACCTTTTACCAAGAAAGATGTAGATGATGCTTATCTCAAAGGTGTATGTGATGCTAAAAGTGAACTTAAAAAGCAAGGTGAACAGAACCCTATTGTTATCATTCCAAAGTTTAGAGTTGGTGACACTATCCATGAGATAGGTGAGAATACTATATTTCCGATGGTTATTGAAGAAATAAAAAATGGAGAGTATGTTTGCGACGACAGTCGTTCATTTATAAACATAAAATTCCAAGATGACTACGAACTTGTAGAGCAGAAACCTGCTGATAAGGTTGAACAGAAGTTCAAGGTTGGTGATTATCTTGTGAATGATTACTGTAAAGGCAAAGTCATAGCACTAACAGATGATGCTTATCTGTTAGATACAGAACAAAGTATTCCACTCTCCTATGAACATAATGTTCATTTATGGACTATCCAAGATGCAAAGGATGGTGATGTGCTTTTTTGTAAGGGAAATATTAAAAATTCAAATGGAATTAAATATGAAAGAATATGTTTATTTAATAACCTTGACAAAGCTTTCTTTACATTGACAAAAACTTCTAATTACGTAGAATATTATGACATTGATGTAAATATTGATTATCCAGATAATACCGTTCCTGCAACAAAAGAACAAAAAGAAATTCTATTTATGGCAATGGCTAATGCAGGATATACCTTTGATTTTGAGAAGAAAGAGTTGAAAAAGATTGAGCAATCACCCATTGATGTTAGAACTACAGGCTATTGGCACGTTGAAGATGTAGAGCAGAAGTCTGTTTGGAGTGAAGAGGATGAAACTTATTTAGACCATGTTTTTACTGCGATTAAATTATATTATACTGATGATAAAGGCAAAGAAAATCCTTGGAGAGAAGAATTACTTAACTGGCTTAAATCTCTCAAAGACAGAGTTCAACAACAGAACAAATAAAATATTAAAACTCAAATATTATGATTGAAATATATAAATATAATCCAAGTTCTATTTGGTTTAAAGATGTTGTTAATGATGACACATTAAAAGGGAAAAAACGAGACATTGCCATAGAAAATGCAATCAAAGAGAACGGTGTGCAAATTTCAATTGTTGAATACCTAAAAGATTGGAACAGAAATGGCTGTGGTAAAGATTATTGCTATGTTTGTTATGGTGAGGCGGAAAATTCCATTGAAAGACTTGTAAACGCAGAAAGAAACTACGACGAATGTCTTGACTATTGGAATGTTAAAAACAACAGCCCAGAAGACTTAATAGAAAGTCGTACAAGTTGGGATGAAATGAAAAGTTATGCTGATGGCTTATACAGGTTTATAAGTTCTGTAATAAGTGATGTTGTTACAGGTAAAATAATTGTTTCTAAAAACACTTGGAAGCCAAGTAAAGAGCAGATAATCGCATTACGATGGGTTTTAAATAATGTACCATATAAAAAGCATAAAGAAGAAATAAGCGGATTACTTGACCAAATAAAAGATTTATAAGTTATGGGTAAAACAGACAAAGAAGTCTTAGAGTTATGCAAATCATGGTTTGAAGATATAATGGAGAGAAGTGACAGACTTACAAGTGGTAATGTTTCTCATGGTAGTAGGGCAATACATGGTGTTGCTAAAAACTACGCTGAATATGTTGGCGAGCATTTGAAGAACGCTTGGAAGCCGAGTGATGAGCAGATGCGTCCACTTGAATATGCTATTGACTATTTCAAAAAGAAAAAGAACGATATAACATATTTAGAATCACTCTATCAAGACTTAAAGAAATTAATGGAGGAACAGTTATGAAAAAAGTAATAAAATCTATAGCGGTTAATGTAGGGATTGGTGTACCTTGGTTTACCATCCTATATTTCAGTAATCCAACCCTTATGAATAGTCTTAATTATATGGAAATATTATCATTGGGCGTAGGTATTGCCATTTGTAAAGAATTAGTTTTTTATGGCTTAAAAGAATAAAGTTATGAAAGCAAACATCAGAAAATATGAAGGCGAAGGTGCCGAATTTTCAAACCAATGGATTATTGATACCTATGGCGTAGAGCCTGGTACAGAAGTTGATTTGGTAGAAACTAAACCTTTTGTTTCATCGTATTACAATACTCCAGAGTTACCGCATTACCTTTGCAAGCTGCCAAATGGCACGATGAAGGTAATCATAGCTACCGACCTTATTATTCAAGAACCGAAACTTGAAGATTGGCCGCAGGGTGTTCTTT
>Ga0310694_10001489_pt1 | contig 26364 bp, 23 predicted proteins | sample 174DNAGHGhighgp2_FD_203884 | JGI IMG/M metagenome (GOLD analysis project Ga0310694, IMG submission 203884) | Sheep rumen microbial communities from Palmerston North, Manawatu-Wanganui, New Zealand - 1742 DNA GHGhigh gp2 (v2) (version 2) | ecosystem: Host-associated > Mammals > Digestive system...
GTAGTGCAAACCGAGCGAAAAACCAAAAGAAATTAGAAATTTATTTTGTTTTTCCGAGGTGCAGCCTACCTTCGACCGCAGGTCAAAGGTACGAATAAGCGAGCAGAAAACCAAATTTTATTTGAGATTTCTCGAGCGAAAGTACCTTCGACCGTAGGTCAGAGGTACGAATAAGTGAGAACAAAACAAAAAACAAACAACATCATGACTCCTTTTGCTACGCAACATGACACCGCTTCCATCGCAAGCTGCGTCACCCTCTAAAAAATTCTCGAGAGAATTTTGTCCAAGATGACGCTCCTTGGTCAGCAAAGTGACGCACTTTGCATGGAATTCTCTCGAGAATTTTTCACAAGGTGCGTCACCTTGCGCTCCAAACCGCGTCACTTTGCGCTCCAAACCCAGCCATTTCGTGTTACTTTCCGTGCTATGAACTACATTGCTACCACATTTCCTGTTTCTACCACCGCTCTATAATCCACTTATATCCAACAATTTGTTTTTCCTACATCCCCACTTTTTTCATCTTTTCTTTTGTTTATTCCGAAAATCTTTGTATTTTTGCAGGCGACTCCGATAGTCCGCAAGGGCGAGATGAGTCAGAACTTTTGTGGAAAAGGACGTTTACGAACGTTATCTTCGGTCACTGAATCTCGCAAATTCAAAAGCCAAGAAGATATCGCAACCGAAGCGTCCACTTTGGGTGTATTGTACTCTGTCCGTTCTAACACGGCAGTATCAATATCTCGGCGTGGGCTATCGAGTTGCTTATCCTTGGCGAGGCAATGCGAGAGCCCAGTGACGGGATAGGCGAAGTAGAGCACCCACGTCTTTTGCGTTTTATTACTAACCACGCAATTTTTGAGAACGGCCAAATCAGGGAGACTATAGGCACAAAACATTATTGTTATGTGGTCAGATCGAAGACAATTGGTGAATGATTTTAAATTCAAGCAGATGCTAAGTGATTATCTAGTTGACAAGACTTGTTATAGTAAGAAACAACCTACTCTATTGAAGAAACTAAAATTTTTCTACTCAGCTACTACTGAATCAAATGAAAAGTATTGTGATTGGCTATGTTCAGTTGAAAATAATCTTAACATTAAGAAAGGGGAGGTTCGTCATCTTGCGGACATTCTTTATGTTGAAGCATATAGGAATATCCATGATATGATGATTACTGAAACTTCAATATCTAATGAAAATCTTGCCAAGTGCAAACTGGTATTGAATAATTGGTTTGCAAAATTAGACAAAGATAATACAGATAGACATTATGCGCTGAACCAAGGAAAAGAAATAAACGAGACGGTTATCCGTTATTGCCTTGAACGAGTATATTATATGTGTTCTCAAGATAAGGTATCTGACAGCCAATATTATCTATTGGCTGAAAAAGTGTTAGATTATATCATTTGTGATGCTGATGAGTCTTTTCTTAAAGAAATAATGAATTCAGATGAAATCTTTACGCTGTTTGAAAGGTTAGACAGAAGCATACTTATCGAGAGCCTTTTATCTCAGAGAATGAAAGTAATAAAAGCAAATGCTATCTTATCCAAATAAACAACCTAATTCCTCATCCATATTATTTATTATTCTAACGAATGTCAAGTTTATGAAACGATTTTATCAATCATTTTTTGTAACCATGTTTGCGCTTTTGACAAGCACAAACCTGTTTGCTTTCGACTGCGAGGTTGACGGCATTTACTACAACAGATTGTCTACTGATGAGCTCGAAGTCACCTATGGAACAAATAAATATACGGGCGATGTTGTAATACCCCGAACAGTAACATATAGAAATGCAGTATTAAATGTTACACAAATAGGAGAGAGTGCGTTCGCGTATTGTACAAATTTGACACAATTAGAGTTGCCAGACGAAGTGACCGTTATTAATGGAAGAGCGTTCAATGGATGTGAAAAACTCACTCATTTAAACTTACCTAATAAATTAAGCAGTATTGGAGATTATGCTTTTATGAATTGTGCTGCGCTAACAGAAGTATCCATACCCAAAAGCGTAAATAAAATTGGCAGGAACGCATACATGGGCTGTACAGGTTTACAGAAAGTGATTATTAATGATATTCCTGCTTGGTGCAGTATCAATTTTGCGTCAGCAGAAAGTAATCCATTATACTACGCAAAGCACTTTTATCGCGACGAAAATACAGAGTGTAAAATGCTCTTTTTTGATGATAATATACAAAATATAGGCAATTATGCTTTTTATAATGCAGAAGACCTTTTAGCGATTTATATTGATAACATGACTCCTCCAACAATAGGAGCCAATACATTTAGCAATACCTGTTATAAGTGGACATTTATTTGTGTTGGTAAGGGTATGAAAGAAACCCTCTTACAGACAGATCATTGGAAAAACTTCATGTCTATAACTGAGACGGGGTATTATCCAATAGTCAATGGAATACGTTATTTCATTAAATCTAAAAAAGATGTCCGAGTGGTAGCGCTTGAGAATAGAGAAAAATACTCAGGCGACATCGTGATACCAGAGTCCATTACTGATCTCGGATATGACCTGAGAATAACATCTATTGAAAATGATGCTTTCTGGGGATGCACTGGCCTTACCTCCATTACCATCCCCAACAGCGTGACGAATATTGGTGATAATGCTTTCTCTGTTTGCTCTGGCCTTACCTCTGTCACCATCCCCAACAGTGTGACGAGTATTGGTCGTAGTGCTTTCTCTGGATGCTCTGGCCTAACCTCCGTCACCATCCCCAACAGTGTGACGAGTATTGGTCGTAGTGTTTTCTCTGGATGCTCTGGCCTAACCTCCATCACCATCCCCAACAGCGTGACGAGCATTGGCGAACATGCTTTTAGGGGCTGCTCTAGCCTTACCTCCATCACCATCCCCAACGGCGTGACGAGTATTGGTAATTATGCTTTCTATGATTGCTCTAAGCTGACCTCCATCACCATCCCCAACGGCGTGACGAGTATTGGCGAAGATGCTTTCTATGATTGCTCTAAGCTGACCTCCATCACCATCCCCAACAGCGTGACGAGTATTGGAGGTGGTGCTTTCTCATATTGTTCTGGCCTTGCCTCTATAAAGGTAGAAGCAGGAAATACAAATTATGATTCACGAGACAATTGTAATGCCATTATTGAAACAGCAAGCAACACGTTGGTGTCTGGATGCAAAAACACCGTCATCCCCAACAGCGTGACAAGTATTGGCAATAATGCTTTCTTTCACTGCTCTAGGCTTACCTCTGTCACCATCCCCAACAGCGTGACGAGTATTGGCAATGGGGCTTTCTATGAATGCTTTTCCCTTACCTATATTGTCATTCCAAACAGTGTGACAAGTATTGGCAATAGGGCTTTCTGTAGTTGCTATTACCTTACCTCCGTCACAGTCTTAAATCCTACTCCTATTGCTATTAACCAAGATACATTTAGCCTAACGGATGCTTTATTATACGTGCCTATTGGGAGCAAGAAGGCCTATGAGGCTGCTGACTATTGGAAGGATTTCAAGGAAATCATAGAAATAGACGTAACGGGCATTGATCAGCTAATGAGTAACGAAAAGAATAATGCCAAGATATTCACCCTTGACGGCAAAAGAATCGACAAGCCTCAGAAAGGCATCAATATCATTGGTGGCAAAAAAGTCGTGGTTAAGTGAGTGAAGAACGATGCTTGCATCAGTTCTTCCGAACGTGAACGACTTCGAGCGCAGCTCAAAGTCATGGTGAAGTAATTAGCGACTACAGAACTCTGATCCATTCTGATGATAAATCATGCGGACTGAAGTCACGATGCTTCAGTCCGCAGTTTTATATATAGTAAGCGTGATTTCCGAATTTCTCAGAAGACACCTACCCAGCCGAATCTGCGAACCAATTCACGCAGCAGACTGCGATCTCGAATAGGAATGGTGATAGCAACAGTCTCTTTATCCTTACTATCACTTGCAGGATTAGCATATTCCAGCTCATACTGCGTCTGAGCAGCCAACAGCACTTTTGCAGGCAGACCAATAGCCGACTCTATCTTTACGGCCAAGTCTGTAGTAAGCGCACGCTTGCCGTTCAGTACCTCACTCAGATGCGAAGCCTGAACACCAACCATCTTGGCGAAATCCTTCTGACTGATTCCGCGTTCCTCCAGTTCTGGCTTTATCATCATACCAGGATGCACAGCCATGAAGGGTGCAGGGTTCTCATTTCTTGTTGCCATAATGTGTATCGTCTAAACTTAAAACCGTTATACTTATTCCACCGTCAAATTCTCTGAAGAGAATGCGCTCCACCATTCCGTTGACCACTCGGATGGAACTCAAACCATTGGTTCCAGCCAGCTGTTCGTAATGAAGGAACGAGATTGCTCGCAGGTCGCTTGCCACATCAACCATTCGCATGTAGTTGTATGCTGTGGCGAGCGCCTTCATGAACTTCGCATTACGGGTGTATTTCTTATATTTGCTATTACGCCCCGTTGTAATCAGTTCTTCCAAGTCCGTGTCTTCAAAGACTATTTTCATCTTCTATGTCGTAATTTTTCTGCAAATATAAAGTATAATTCCCAAAAACGGGAACATTCTGCCAAATAATTATCACTTTTTAACTTAACAAGCTCATTATTCCCAGTATGCACTACCCTTTATTCCTCGAGACAAACAAAAAACTGCCATTTTATTTGGTGGTTCAAATAAAGTTCGTACCTTTGTCAGCAGAAAACTATTACTTATGCGCTCGGCAGTCATCGGAATCATTGTGAGCCTGCTGCTATTGGTAGGCTGTACGCAACCGGAACGGCGGCAGCTGCCCGTGGAGGGCAACGCCGTCTATTACTGGCGTACTGACTTCAGACTCGACTCCACAGAGCTGGCGTTCCTCAACGACTATCACGTCAAGCGACTCTACTGCCGCTATTTCGACGTGGTGGGCAACCGTCCCGAGGGTCCCATGCCCAACGCCACCGTCACGTTCTCGTCGCCTGTACCTGCAGGTATCGAGATGGTGCCAACGGTCTTCATCACCGAGGACTGCATGCACCGTCCCTGCGACTCGCTGGCGCGGCTCATCGTGGACCGCATCCTGCAGATGAACGAGACCCACGACATCATGGGTGTCAAGGAGATACAGATAGACTGCGACTTCACGGCACGTAGCCGCAAGACCTACTACCGCTTCTTGGAACAGGTCCGTAGCGAGGCCAAGAAACACCAGTTGGCACTCTCCACCACCATCCGCCTGCACCAGCTGTCGATGCCCGAGCCGCCTGCCGACTATGGGGTGCTGATGCTCTACAACACGGGCGACCCCCAGCACGCGGACACGCGCAACCCTATTCTCGACATCAGCGACGTGAAACCCTATGTGCGCTATCTGAAGGACTATCCCCTGCCCCTGGGTGCCGCCTACCCCGTCTTCCTCTGGCAACGCGACATCCACGGCGTACACCTGCATCATCAGGCCGACATGAAAGATATCATCGCTGTGAAACAGGCCGTAGAACAGGAACGCGACGACCTGAAGCAGCTGATCATTACCTATCACCTGTCAACAGAAAACATTCATCGTTATACACCCAACGACTATGAAAAGATCTATCATCACTAACCTGCTGCTGATGGCAGCAGTCAGCGTGCTGGCCTGCGGCTACAGCGGCACACACAACTACTACATCTTCAAAGTGTTTCCTGCCGAGGGCTTCAAGGCCCACGTCAACCAGCTGACGCTGCAGAACTGGAAGGTCTATACCGACGGCGCCATCGATGGCTGGTATGATGCCGAAACCGTCAGGGAGGCGGCACGCAAGAAGGGCGACCAGCTGATGCTCAGCTATGTGGACCAGTTGGACCGTTACCTGGACTGCGCCAGCAATGCCCAGTGCACGTGGAACTACCCCACCAAGGAAGAGCTGGCTGCCGACCGTCGCACGCTGCTCTCTGTCAGGAACTATGCTCAGACCAAGCTCACCTCGCGTCTGCGCAGTCAGCATGCGCTGCTCTTCATGCGCTGCAACATGATGCTGGGTCTGCACGATGAGAACGTCACCTTCTGGGAACAGACGGCCAACCGCTACATCGAGACCGTCTATAAGGAGATGATGTATAACATCTACGCTGGCGCCCTGCTCAAGACGGGACGCACGGAGGATGGCTGCCGCATCTTTGCCGAACAGGGCGATAAGGAGAGTCTCTACACCGTTTACTACGAGAAGCGCTCGCTGGACGGCATACGCCGCGAGTACCAGCAGAACCCCAACTCGCCCGTGCTGCCCTTCCTCATCGAGGACTTTGCCAACAACGCTCAGGAGGCCTACGATGCCACGCACTACGGCTCGCTGGGCGGCAAACTCTTCATCCGCGACATCCAACAGGCTGAGAGCCGACAGATGTGCGCCTTTGCACGTCAGGTCATCAGCGAGGGAAAGACGGAGAATCCTGCCCTCTGGAAGTCTCTCGAGGCGTGGCTGCTCTATCTGCTGGGCGACCGCCAGCAGGCTGTCAACAGCATCGAGGAGGCCAAGACGCTGGGCGGCTCACAGGTGGTCTGCGACAATGCCCGTGTGCTGAGTCTCTACATCTGGGCCGACCAGGCGCCCATCAACGATGCCTACTACGCCCGTCTCTCCGACGAGCTGCAGTGGGTAGAGGATCAGGCCGACGCCCTTCGCAAGGTTGAGGACGGTGGCAACGACTCCTACGAGAACTACTACACCCGCGTCTATGAGCGACTGGTCCACATGGTGCTGATGGATAAGTTCGACAAGGCTGGACAAAGCGAGATAGCTACTGCCCTGATGGGCGTCTTCGACGAGCAGCCCAAGCAGTTCCACATGAAGCTTCATGGTACCACCGACCGCATAGAGCGTGAGTACGAGACATGGAACCCCGACTACTGCGGCTGCTTCTTCGTGCGTCTCGACACCATCAGCGCACAGCAGTCAGAGGCTTACCTCGTCTATACGCAGAAGGGTGGCAAGCAGACGCCCCTCGACAAGTGGCTGTCCAAGCGCATACGCCACGATGATGAGTACTTCCACGAGGTGGTAGGCACCAAGTATCTGCGCGAGGGCCGTTGGGACAAGGCCATCAGTCATCTGGAACAGGTGTCCCTGGCCTTCATCAACGACATGAACATCGCCCCCTATATGGCTCACCGCAGCTATACCCACGAGCCCTGGGTCAAGCGTCAGCGACTGGGCAGCTACGAGGAGGAGCCGCGCGATATGGCTGTCACCACTTCACAGAAGCTGGAGTTTGCACGCGAGATGCAGGCGCTGGAGAAAGCCTTCAAGAAAGAGAAGAAGAACCGCGCACAGATGGCCTACGACCTTGCGCTGCGCTATTACCAGGCATCCTTCGCAGGCGACTGCTGGTACATCACGCACTACGGCACAGGCGTCTATGACTACCTGCGTCCAGGTGAGATGGACATGATCAAACGCGCTGGCGACCTGCTGGAGATTGCTGCCACCAGCAAGGACTTCCTGCTGAAGGAGAAGGCGCTCTATGCTGCCGCCTTCATCCCCACCGACCAGTGGCTCACGGTAGAGTGGAACGAGTCGGCAGAGGACTTCCTGCCTGTCGTCCATCGTCAGTCACAACAGTACACCGCCCTGCGCCGCCTGGTTGACTTCTACGCAGCCAACACCGCGGAGCTCAGTCCCTACGTCTCCAACTGCGACGTCATCAAGGAGTTCAGGAAGCTCGATTATTAACTTCGTTAACTTCTAAGCGAAGCGATAACTTCGTTAACTTCTAAGCAAAGCGATAACTTCGTTAACTTCTAAGCGGAGCGATAACTTCGTTAACTTCTCTTTAATAGATGAAGGGGCTCCTTCGGCGCCATCACATTATGCACCTTCTCAGCATAGGCGCCAATCTTGACAGAGGCAGTAGTACGGATATCGCGACTGGAAGCGCCTACACGGAAGGTGTAGGTGCCTGCCTCAGCAAGCCACTGTGAGCCAGCCTCATCAAACGAGGCAAGGTCACGCTTCGCTATCTGCATCGTCAGCGTCTGACTCTCGCCAGGCTGCAGGGTGCGGGTCTTGGCAAAGGCCTTCAGCTCCTGTGCGGGCTTCTCGATGGTGCCCTTGGGAGCGCTGACATAGACCTGCGCCACCTCCTTGCCGGCAACGCTACCTGTATTCTTCACGGTGACAGACACTTCCACGCAGTCGTCTTTCATCTTTAATCTTTCATCTTTCATTTCGAAAGTGGTGTAGCTCAGACCGTAGCCGAAGGGATAGGCCACCTCACGCTGGAAGGTATCGAAGTAGCGGTAGCCCACGTAGATATCTTCCTCGTGGTTGGTATAGTCCTCGTTGGGAATACCGGCACCCCACCCCTTCATCTCACGGTAGGAGTACATGTCCAGATCCTGTGGGAAGTTCTTCGTCGAAGGATGGTCTGTAGCAGCAATGGGCCACGTCATCGTCAGCTTACCGCTGGGGTTTGTCTTTCCTGTCAGTACGTCGGCCACGCTGTTGCCACCCTCCTCGCCTGGTTGCCAGGCACACAGGATGGCATCCACACGGTCACGCCACGAGGCTGTCTCCATCACGCTGCCGCTGTTGATAATCACAATCACGGGCTTGCCCTCGGCATGGAACTGGTCGCTCACACGGAAGATCATGTCCTGCTCCATCTGCGAGAGGTTGAACTCGCCGTCAATCCTGCGGTCTATGCCCTCACCGGCCTGACGACCGATGGTCACAATGGCAGCATCGGCCTCCTTCACCTCATGCTGCACGCAACGTTCCGATATCTCTATCTCGTCCAGCTTGGGCTGTCCCTGATCCAGGAACCACATCATGGGGTTCTTGTCGGCCTTCAACTTGGCTCTGGCGTATTTCACGTAGCTCTGGTAGATCTCGGTCAACAGGGGGGTCGTGCTCACACCCACGTTCTTCAGACCTGTCACCATATCCACCACATAGGGCACGTTGACACAGCCCGATCCCAGTCCGCCTGAGAAGAAGTCATAGCTGTTGACGCCAAACAGCGCCACCGTATAGCCTCTCCCCCCGCCCTCTCCAAGTAGAGAGGGAGCCTCGGAATCCCCCCTCTTTTTGGAGGGGGTTAGGGGGAGGCATCCGTTGTTTTTCAGCAGCACCATACCCTCTGTTGACGACTGGCGCGTGATCTCGGCATGTGCCTTCAGGTCGGGCTTGTTCGTGAACGGATAACCCTTGAAGCGTGGGGTCTTCACAATGTATTCCAGCATATTGCGCACATTGCGGTCCACCTCCTTGATGTCCAGACGGCCCGCCTGCACGTCATCTATGATATCCTTGACCTGAGCCGGATAGCCAGGCATCATCAGGTCGTTGCCTGCCTCCACCTCCTGTCTCACGGGCAGGTCTCCACGCTTGTTTATCCAGTCGGTCATCACAATGCCGTTGAAGCCCCACTCATCGCGCAGAATCGTGGTCAACAGGTCCTTGTGACCCTGGGCATACGTGCCGTTCACCTTATTATAAGAAGACATCACCGTCCAGGGGTCGCTCTGACGAACGGCTATCTCGAAGCCCTTCAGGTAGAGCTCGCGCAGGGCACGCTGACTCACGCGCTCGTCCACCTTCGTACGGGCCGTCTCCTGCGAGTTCACGGCATAATGCTTGATGCTCACGCCCACACCCTGACTCTGGATACCCTTCGTCACGGCAGCACCTATCATACCCGTCACCACGGGGTCTTCCGAGTAGTATTCGAAGTTACGTCCACACAGCGGACTGCGGTGCAGGTTCAAACCAGGACCCAGGATCACGTCACAGCCATACTCCAGCGTCTCGTTGCCGATGGCCTGTCCCACCTGTTCCACCAGCTCCGTGTTCCATGTCGAGGCCAGACAGGTGCCTACAGGGAAGCCTGTGGCGTAGTACGTCTGACTGTCCCCCTTACGCTTGGCGTCAATGTGAACGCCCGCAGGACCGTCACAGAGCACCGTGGCGGGGATGCCCAGACGGGGTATGGCCACCGTGATGCCGGCAGCACCTGCCACCAGCTTCTCCTGGTGTCCCATCATGGCGCCCGAGCCCACGAATCCGGCGTTGCCGCCGCCCACGAGCAGTTGGGCTTTCTCTTCCAGGGTCATCGCTTTCAGGACCTCGTCGATGTTGTCTTCACGCAGCTGAATCTGCGCTGTCATTGTTGTCGCTAAGAGTATGGCCGTCAGGCCAGTGATGGTTAATCTTTTCATCATCTTAAGCTTGTATTGGTAATTTGGATGCAAAAATACACTTTATTTTGAGATTATCGTGCAATTTTTCGTCTTTTTTCTGAGTTGTTCCGAAAAGATTTGTTATTTTTGCAGCCAAATCTAAAAAATTTCTTTGTACGCCTATGCAATCACTCACTAAGAAAATCAATGTCTATGAAGAAGCCAGCCGCTGTCTGCTGTGTCACGATGCGCCCTGCACGAAGGCCTGTAAGACGGGCGACCCAGCCCGCGCCATCCGCGCCATCCGCTTCGACAACCACAAGCCTGCCCTGCGATGGGTGAAGGACTGCAGCGATGCCGACCTGGAAAGGGCTGAGCAGGCCTGCATCCACTACAACTGGCCCATCCGCATCAAGGAGGTGGTACACAACATCAGTCAGGACGATGTGGACGACAGCCACTACCCCCCGCTCAACATCTCCTTCTGCGGCATCGCCTGCGAGAACCCGTTCTTCCTGGCATCGTCGGCGGTCTGCACCAACTACGAGATGGTGGCACGTGCCTTCGAGGCTGGTTGGGCTGGCGTCTTCTACAAGACCATCTGCATGCAGGAGATCAAGGAGGTGTCGCCCCGCTTCGATGCGATGCACAACAACGCCAACCACGGTGACTTCTACGGCTTCCGCAACATGGAGCAGTTGAGCGAGAACCCTGTGGAGATGGACTTCGACATCCTGCACCGTCTGAAGGTGAACTACCCCACGAAGGTGATCGTAGCCTCGATCATGGGACAGACCGAAGAGCAGTGGGTGGCCCTTGCCAAGATGGCTGAGGAGGCCGGCTGCGATGCTGTGGAGCTGAACTTCTCGTGTCCGCAGATGAAGCACGAGGGCATGGGTAGCGACGTGGGACAGAGTACCGAACTGGTCAGGACGTTTACTGCCTGCGTGAAGAAGAGTGTGAAGATTCCTGTCATCCCCAAGATGACACCCAACATCACCCATATTGCCGAACCTGCAGCTGCCTGCGTGGAGTCTGGTGCCGACGCTATCTCGGCTATCAACACCATCAAGTCGGTAACGATGGATGTCGATGCGGAGGTGGCCGGCCAGCGCACCGTCTCGGGCTATTCGGGCCGTGCCGTACGCCCCATCGCCCTGCGACATATCCTCGAATTGGCACAGATGCCCGAGAAGGTAGAACTCAGCGGCATCGGCGGCATCGAGACATGGCGCGACGCCCTGGAGTTCATCCAACTGGGATGCAGCAACGTACAGGTGTGCACAGCCGTCATGCAGTATGGCTATCGTATCATCGACGACCTGGTGCTGGGTCTGCAGCGCTATCTTGCCAAGCGCGAGATTACCACGCTGAGTGCCATCGTGGGCGAGTCGCTGCCCTCATTCATGAAGCCCGACAACCTGGACCGCGACACCATCATCTATCCCAAGTTCGACATGGATGTGTGCATAGGCTGCGGACGCTGCGAGGTGTCGTGCAGCGACGGAGGCCATCAGGCCATCGTCTTCAACCACGAGACGCGCCGTCCCCGTCTGGTGGGCACCAAGTGTGTGGGTTGTCACCTCTGTCGCCTCGTCTGTCCTTCGGGTGCCATTGGTCTCACAAAACGTATCAAGAAGAAATAAGCTGAACTCTTAAGAAAGAAAAGCCATCGCACCCTAAAATCATGGGGGGACAGGAACACCAATTTTGCCGTTTTTTCTGCATTTACCTCGATGCCAAATCCTCCGCTTCCAGAGTGTTTACAGTGGAAGCGGAGGATTTCACACTAAATGAAGAACTTTGACTTCATCGACTTTCTTTTTTGACTTCATCGACTTTTTTCACGCTCGGCAAAGCCCATGCAAGCATGACTCTGCTCTCGCTTAATCAGAAAGTTCTCATTCTTTCATTGTTCATTGTCAATTATGCGCTCCAGCTTTGCTGGCTTTTACAAAGCGAAGCGACTAAAAGAACTATGAACTATGAACTGTTCACACCCCTCTGCCGTAGATCATAATCCAGGCCTCTTTGAAGTCGTCAATTCAGGAAATCTTTACCACGACCAGATGATGGCGTTGCTGTTGTTGCTTCGCTGCTCCGTTTTACGATTGCCGAACATGTCAGTTGAAGTTCTTGAGGTGCCCTGCTGGTTGCCATACTGGTCCTTGTAGGTTGTCGTCGTGGTGCCAAAGATGTCCCTCGACGTGGTTGACGATCCTCTTGTGTTGCCGTAAGGGTCGGAGTAATAGGTGTTGGTGTTACCAAAGGCGTCTGTTCTTGTTCTGTCAGTACCAGTAGCGTTGCCATAATAATCCCGATGTGTGGTTGTAGTAGTGCCAAACATATCAGTAGAGGTGGTGGAGGTACCAATGGTACTGCCATAGCGGTCCCTATGGGTGGTGGTAGTGTTGCCAAACGCATCGGTAGAAGTGGTGGAAGTGCCTGTGGTCTGTCCGTACTGGTCACGATGCGTGGTGGTCTGGTTACCGAAGATATCTCTCGACGTGGTTGAGGTGCCCACGTTATAATACTGGGCTTTTGCTGCTGTGGCAAAGATGATTGCCAGAAGCATGAACGATAGCTTTTTCATACGTTGTTGTCTTTTAGGTCAGTATTTCAATAGTTATTTGCGTCTCATTTTATCTTTCAGGTACTCCAAGGCCCTTGCAGCCAGCTGCGAATTGTGCTTCTTCCCCTTTTTGTAATCTCTCTTGGCAGCTCTATAGTTACCCAACTGTTCATTGGCAAAGCCACGCATGAAGTAGATTTCTCCACTGCAGTATTGCGTATTCAACGCCTTGTCAGCATAATAGATCACGTAGTTCCATTCTCTTCTCCCATACGCTTCGGAAGCCTGGTCGCAGTAATAATCGAATGCAGCCTCCCTGCGAGCAGCCGTTGCTGCCATAGCCCTTAGGTGTGCATTCATCATACCAGTGTCATAAAGGTCATTTACAGGCAGCTGGGACCACGTGTCGTACGAATAAACCTGTGCCTGTGCACCCATTGCCATCATGCACATAAACGCAATTGCAATCATCTTCTTTTTCATACTCTTCTTGTTTTTGTTTGCAAAAATAGGAGAATTTGTGATATGTTCCAAGCAAAATGCGATAACAAGCCTTGTGAAAATGCAAAAAAACTCTCTTTGTTTTTCTCATTCCAAAGAAAAGTTTTACCTTTGCACGTACCTAAATATCGTAAATATGCCTACTAAGAACATTTTTGCCGGATTTGGAGTAAGGTCGGAGTTCGTTAATCTGATCTACACAGAGTTGATGAAACGTGAGTTCGTAAGCTATGCTGATATTCTGGCTTTGTATTGTGGCAGGCCTAAGGGGTATTACGATAAGATGGCTTGTAATAGTGAGCCAGGTTATGGCGAGCTTAAAAAAGCTTTTCCTGAATTGTTGAAGGCTTTGGAAAAGACGTTCCCAGGATGCATCGAGGACAATGGTCAGAGCAAAGGGAAAGCATATAGATATATTGGTAAGAACGACGACCCGTTAGGCGAGGAACGCAAAGCCGTTGTTCAAAAGTCATTAGAAGATTATGTTCTATTCTGCAAAGCTTCAGCAGGCATAGTGCCTGCCAGCTGGTTCTCTTCATTCTTTGAGAACACTCAGTTGCTGCTTGATACTAACAGAGAAGCTAAGGATGGAGAGAATCAAATTAGCTCCGGTCTTGAACAGAACCTGACGAATATAGATCTCTTGCCAGTATTCTATAAAGCCATTAGCAATAAACAGGTTTTGCGATTTGCTTATCAGCGATTCGGTCAGGACCCATTTGTATTGACATTCCATCCACAGTATCTAAAGGAGTACAATGGACGCTGGTTCGTGTTTGGTGAAGCTGATAGAGAGCCATATCAAGCATATAATGTACCATTGGACAGAATCGTTGGTGAGATTACTGAGGTAAGTGATGTGGAATACATCCCAGCCCCCAAAGGTTTCTATCAGAATTTCTTTAATAATATAATAGGTGTTACCCACGAGAAAGGAGCCAAGGTTGAAGATGTTATCATTCGTACAAAATCAGAGTACCAACATGGGCTTCTGTTGACAAAGCCCTTACATCATTCCCAAGTAGAAGTGCTGCCCTATGGAGAGCATGAAGGGCAATGGTATGGCGAAGTCCGCCTTACAATAGAGCCGAACCGAGAACTTCGAGGCCGCATCCTTCTTTATGGGGAGAACCTTGAGGTAATAAGTCCTCAGTCATTACGCGAGAAAATGAAAGATATTATATGTAAACAAGTGGAACAATATGAACTATATTGAATCTTTTTGGCCATTCTTCATCCCTCTTAGGTCACAGTGGTATTTCTGAAGGAATTCTATCTTGGCCTTTTCCATAATAGGGTTCGCTTTGTTGGAGGGAAACGACTGTGCAACAATCCTGGCTCGCAGTTCTTTGTTGGTTGCGTGCTTAAAAATTGGATTCTCCAAACTTACCCTCAACTGATCGATAGCACTGGCTACATCAACCCCCTTCAACTCAACGAAGATTTCTGCCCAATCGTCCGTTTCTTTTTCTACAAGTACTAGTTTATCACACTTCTTCCCTACGGTCACAATATACCCATCAACTTGATACAGCGAAGACTTTTTGTTATCAAAAATATTGAGATGATAACGCTTTCCGTGCTCAGTGGTAGCAAGTTTTTTGCGAACCAACAATTCCTGCGATGGTTCGAAACCAGATTTTTTAAGAAAAGAATACGTATTGTCAGCCATAGATGAATTCATTAACTTTTGAAATCCGCTCTTCTACCCAGTCTGATACTCCATCCAATTCAAGACCGCTAATCATGGGCAGTTCCGAGTCAATCAAGTTGTCAAATGTTCCATTGTCATTGATGAAATAAGCAGAATAACAATCTGACGGCATATAGCAATCGTAATCTACAAAATCATCAACGCCTTCAATATAATTCTCATAACGTTTATCGTACAGTTTTGCTTCAGCCATCAAGACATTCATTACAGACAAGACATAAGGACTATGTGTTGTAATAACCACCATGCTCGTCTGTCTTGCTTTCTCATTTCTATTTGCCGATATTATATGCTTGACAACATTCAATATCAACTCTTTCTGAGACATCGGGAACAGATTTTGCTCTGGCTCCTCAATAAAAAATTGTACAGATTGGTAATATGCTTTGCTTGCCTTACTATCAATAGAGCTCTGGTCAATATTATTATCCTTCATTTCGTCAAAGATATGCCTCCAATCATGTTTGCTGATACTGGCACGCTCTCCCACGAAAGCACTGTATCTGTCAATCATTACTTCAATGGGCATAGCAGACTGCACGCCACTTGAAGCATAGAATACTGGCAGTTTCTTTCCGTTCTGACTAAGATAGATGAAATCAGCTCCTCCATCATTATAATATTGAATGTTACGTGCAACAGAGAGTCGTAGAGCATTCTTCGTGCTATAGTAATCCTTCACTTCGTCCCACTCCAACAAATAGTTTAGCAACACATCTAGTTCTGTTGCCTTGTAGGTTTTGTCCAGATTTTTGACGGCAGAAATCAGATTTCGTTCAGAAGGTATAAAACACAGTTTTGTATTGTACCTTTTATCCTCGAAGCTCTCCTTTCGAGTAATAACAGCCTCAGCCTCATCGCTACTCTGTTCTATAGTTATATAGTCGCCATCGTATTTAATATAACTATCTGATGAAAAGAAATCAGGATTGAATCGATGGAATGTCTTCAAGCTTTCTAAGAATAGATGCCCTTTACTGTAATCTTTGGCACTGCTGTCATCATCAACCATCAGTGTCTTCTCCACCCAACGGCAATGACACAGCACTTTCATAAAGGTACTTTTACCAGAACTCTGTTTGCCAATGATGAGCAACAGTCTATTTAAAGATATCTCTCCCGTGTCCTTTAGCGGACCTACATTTTTGATATGTATCGTTGCCATTGCTGATGATTTTGTGATGCAAAGATACATATTTTATTCCAAAGGAAGAAAGAAATAGACTAAAATAATGTTATTGTCTATTCTTTTTTGTTAGTTTGTCCCCGTTTATTTATAAATAATTTGTATCTTTGCGCTATCAAATGTGAATGAATATGTCAAGGCAGAATACCATCATAGTTTTACAAGTCATATCAAAAATCGGTTCCACGGAGAACGGAACCGTTTGTAATGATGTTTTTCTTGCAGCAATCAGGAATAGGTTGTACCTTTGCAGCGCATTTGAGACACAAATGCTAAACATAGAGTACTAACCAACAAAAACACAAGAGACTATGCAGAACGTACAGAACGCAGCAGAGATCCAGCAGAGAGTGATTAACCTCGTAGAGCTTTACCGTACTAAAGTTGGTAAGGAGAGCAAAATTGCGAAGGATGCCAAGGCTGATTGTGACTACTGGGATCAAGAATCTATCAATTTGATGGATGAGAATGGCATAGGAGGCGGAATATACGGGGAAGGCCCTCATACTGAAGTATGGATAAAGCACTTAATGGTTAATGAACAATTGCTCGGTCATTTCTACTCAGTCGTAGCGGGGGAAAAAGCTGAGAAAGAAATACTTGACCAGTTGTTGCCAGATGTATATGATATGACTATCTTCACCGAAGATGAAGAGATGTTCCTTAAAGACCACTTCAAGGAGATGGTAAATTATATCATCCTGACTCCATGTGATGAATCCCTTGAGTGGGTTCATCGTCATGATGGTAAAAATGCATATACTATCCCATGTGAAATACTTGAACTAATCAAGGCCCGTGTAGAGGTCCCTGCTGGTTCTAAGATATATTATCCTAATACGATCTTTGCTCAATTGGCAAATCTGTTCAATGGCTGTTCGTATTATTGTGATACCATGTTTTATGCATGGACGAGGATTGCCATATATGCAAATGGTATTATCACCGAAGCTCTCGATAATGACAGTATACCTTCTTCGTGCGACGCTGTCATTTCATATCTTGCTAATATTTCTGACAAGAGTAATAGCTTGACAAAGATAAGAGAGGCTTATAAGAACTTATCCACAGGGGGAAAGCTCATATTAATTTGTCCAAGTGAGTATCTTTGGAAGAAGGATACGGACAAGGAAGATTGTTCACAGGCAGAATTACGGAAACAATTGGTGATTGACAACTCTGTCGTTGAGATTATCCAACTTCCCCCCGTAATGAGCCCCAATTTGGATATTCATGATTGGTGTATACTCATTGCAGAAAAGGATCGTGATGATCAAGCAACTACTATGATTGATGCAAGATATGCTTACATGGATACGCAATATAGTCTCACCATGGAAGACATGATTGCGATGGGAGAAGATATTGTCAATAGAAGATTTATTAGTACAGAATCTGGCCATATGGTGCTTTCATCAGGACCTTCTGGTAAAGCCCTGGATATCAACGCTTTGAACGCAATGATAAGCAACAATGGTGTTCTTGTCAAGGAAGGACTCCGCAAGATGGTACTTGTGGATAAAACATGCCTTGATGCAGATAACCTTTTGCCGCAGATTTACGTCGTTGAGAGGCCAATACCAGAGTTAAACACCATACCTTTGGGTTCAATATGCCAGCTTAACACCTGCAAAGTGAGGTCTCTTGATTTTAATCTTCCTTTGGATACTCCATGGGTGAAGGAATATAATCTCTCCAGTTTGTTTCATGGTCCGATAAATATTGAAACATTGGAAAAAGCAGATTGTCCCAACATTCCTCCCATTGACTCGGAATATGAATTTGACAAAGATGGTAATTTCATCGAAGACAGTATGCATTATTTGCTTGGATGGGGTAAGCCACAAAGTATGCGAGTCGCTCAATATCGAGCATGTACGTATCTCGACGGCAAGGATGATACAATTATTTACTGTCAGCACGAGAACGCTGTGAAAACAGCTTTGTTATTGTCGTCAGACAAGCCTATTGTTATAGACGGCGATTTTACAAGAGCAAAAACTCTCTTGGCGTTTAGCCCAAATCGTGGAGTTGATGCACATACTCTTCTTGCATTATTAAATATGCCTGTCGTTTATAGACAGATAAAGGCATATGAAGACTTTGGACTCAACAATCATCTGAAAGATATAGTTGTTCCATGGAACGAACTTACCATTAATGATGAGAAAAAACGGTTACTTACTGAAGAGAGCTCGTTCAAAACTCAAGAATCCAAGTATAACGAGATGAAGGCGGAATATATTAATGAGGTAAGAATGCGCAAACATGATATACGTCCTCATTTACGCCAGTTGGCATCATCCGAAAGGTTGATGCTCCACTATATTGACAATGCAAATGACATGGAGGAACTAAAGAGAAATCTGAGAAATCAGATTGAACATAGTCATGTAGCGTTAACAAGTATCTCATCGCTTGTCGACCGTTTAAGTGATGAAGAAAAATACGGATCCCCGGAATTGCTCAATATAGATAGCCTGCTTACTGATATTGAAGTTAATCATGATGAAAGTGAAGGATTCGCGATCGAGTATGACTGCGATATAGAATCTTTTAGGAAACATGGTTTTGTAATTCCTGATCTCTCAGAGCAATGGCAATTTGCCAAAGAGCATGGACTTGATATGGCTAAGTTTATACAAGCTAAGTCAAAGGAAAATATCCCTTTATTCGTAAGCATTGCTCCTCTCGATTTTCAACGAATGGTTGAAAATATTATTGAGAACGCCCGAAAGCATGGTTTCACAGATCATACCCGTACCGACTATTATATAGGTATTGACTTGAGTATGAATTCGGAGCGTAATATGTACCAGATAGACTTTTTCAACAATGGAACTCCCTTACCTGATGGTATGACCAAGGCTCGATATGGTTTAAAGGGTGAAAAAGCAGGACAAACAGGTGGTACTGGCTCTGGAGGCTATATAGTAAAATCTATTGTTTCACACTATGGCGGCGACTATGACGTTATTTGTGAAGACGGAATAACAACCATACGGATATATTTACCAATTGAACGATATGAAAACAAGGTATGAAGTCATCTGGATAGATGACGAATGGGACAAGATGACCCAATTCAAAAAAGAATGTGAAGTAATCCACCACATTAACTTACATCCATTTCGGACTCAAAAAGCCGGAATGGATGCATTGGACAATGATATAAAGAAATGGGATGCTGTTTTGCTTGATGCCAAAATGTTTGATCAATCAGAAGATAATGAAGTGGCCAAACTTGATGGATTAAGAAAGGCTATTGAACATATCAACCAATTATCATTGCGCAGAAAAATCCCGTATTTCATATCTACAGGACAGCCAGACCTTATGGATAATGAGACTTTCGAACAAAGTTTTGGCAAATATTATATTAAAGAGCGAGATGATCTTCAACTACTTGAGGATATGAAAGACACTATGAGCAAATCAACAAGATATCAAGTCAAAACATATTATTCGGAGGCTAATGATATACTTCTATCTTTTGGCAATGATATTTATGAAGATGTTGTAGATATTTTAGAAGCTATGCATTTCCCGGAGTCTCACCCAAATTTCGACCCTATATTACATTTTAATCCAATGAGGAAAGGGTTAGAATATGTCTTTAGATATGCGAATCAATATGGAATTATTCCTGATGAATTCTTCACATACGGAATCGTAAATTTGAATCAATGCTTTATGTTTTTGATAGGGCGTGATGCAGAAAAGGTTGGTTTTCGCTTCGGAAACTCTGGTGATAAAATAGCCCCAAGGCATATACAAGATATGATGTCTCTGATTATTAATGTTGGCAACTCACATTCTGCAGAGCTGAGCCAAGATGAAGTATTGGAGTATAATAATCACATCATCCGTTCGGGCATTAGTTCAAAGTATCTTGTTTTTAGTCTAGCATTGCAATTATGCGAGATTTCTTTATGGATGAATCGTTATGTTTCTGAACACCCAGACAAAGAGGAAAACAAAAAGAAATGTAAAAGAATCGAGCTTATCGAAAAGGGGATAATAGAAGATACTGTTCCAAAAGAAGAGATAGTTGGAATTGTGGAGAAAGCTCAAGGTTATTTTCATGTTGGACATAAATTTTGTTTAAATCCGAAAATCATTCAACAAAATGGTTGGAATGGAAAAAAGATAAGAATAGTAAAATGGGACAAGAATACCAACGACAAAACTAAAGATATATTCCCATATTTTGCAGTTAATATTCAGCTAATCGAAGAATAGAAAAAGAAAACGGTTCCAAGCAGAAGGGAACCATTCGCAAGGTTGTTTTTCTTGCAAAGTTGTGAAAATCGCCTTAATTTTGCAGCGTCAATCATCGATACCACCTCGAGATTGGCGCTGCAAAACATTAGTGGTGGGAACTAAAACTGGACGACTACTATGATGAACACAGCACTCCAAGCCATCGCAACCAAGGCTCTGCCGGCACTCTCTGGCGAGCAAGTGACCTACAACGCAGCGAAGAACGTATTCCTGTCGCAGGGGTACACCAGCGCAGCAGGGAACATGTACTACAAGGCGATTCGCCTCTCAAACAGGCTGATGGTGTACTATGATCTGGGGCAGGGGTACATACATACCTTTCTGAATGGCATCAAGCTGTTCTGCTTCGACGGGCAAAAGGCAAACCTCATTGCACAGAAGTACTGGGGTGGCTATGACTACCGCATTTTCAACGAGCAGTTCGCCAAGGAGCAGAGCATCTTGATGCTGAAAGGCTTCCTGGAAGGGCAACTGAAGTTGCAGGGAGCACAAGTCAGCGACCAGGAACTGACCAGCTTCGCAAGAGGCATGGTAGAAGAGACACAGCGCAAGCAGTTAGCCTAAGGGCGACTGCCTGCGACAAGGATAACAAGAAGTTCAACCACAAAAACCGACAAGACTATGGCTACACTGACCAAAGCAATCAACAAGAGTCTGTTTGACAGCATCCTGCCAACATACGGCAGCCCTCGCGTACATATCCCTACATGGGACAACAGTCAGAAGATGTTCATCTGCGATGAGTACGAGAGCAGTAACGGACACCGCTACTACCTTGGCATACGTTTCTGCGACCGTATTGTCATCGTCGAGAAAGTGGGCCTGTACCACAGCTGGACCTACATCGACAGCATCGAGCTGTATGCCTTCAACGGGCAGAAGATGGAACTGATCCAGAAGCGCGACTACGATAAGGTGTTTCGCAACGAGGCGTTTATCCGTCAGGAGTCAGAACTGATGGTGAAGGAGTTCCTGACAGGTGTCATGAAGACCCAGCGCATCTGCACGCAAGCAGAGCAGATCGCAGAGCAGGCGCAGACACTGATCTCAGGATGCTACAAGAGCTTCCTCGACCCCGACTTCAACACACGTTTAACCCAAATACTCCCAAAACTTGAACAGCGATAAGACAATGGTGAGGACCAACTGGCCTATGGAGAACATGATCGACACACAGAACAAACAGCAGGTGATGGCTTTCGAGCTGATTGCCAACACCAACAGTAGTTTCTTCCTCACAGGGCGTGCAGGGACAGGTAAGACCACATTCCTCCGCAAAGTGCAGAAGATGGTGGATAAGCAGTTTATCACACTGGCACCAACTGGTGTGGCTGCTATCCTGGCAGGTGGCGACACCATCCATTCGTTCTTCGGACTGCCTATGGATGTCTGCACACCAGGTACTATGGGCAAGATGAGTGAGGCAAGAATCCTGACGCTGATCCATACTGACACCATTATTATAGATGAGGTATCGATGGTACGATGCGACATCATAGATGCTATCGACTATACGATGCGAAAGACGCTGCGTTCTTCACTCCCATTCGGTGGCAAGCAAATGATTTTCGTGGGTGACATGTTTCAGTTGCCACCTGTCTTGAAGAAAGGTGCAGAAAGTGATTTGATGCATGACCTCTATCATGCGGACGACTGCTTCTTCTACAAGGCAGATGTTATCAAGCGCATGCGAATGGTGAAGATTGAGTTCCAGAAGGTGTATCGGCAGGAAGATGAGACATTCCTAAAGATTCTTGAGAGTGTTCGACTGAATAAGACAACTCCTGAGATACTGATGCACCTAAATGAGCGTGTACGTCAGCCTACGAAGGAGGATGGTAATGTGATTACGCTGGCTTCGCTCAACAGAACAGCTGACGACATCAACCAGAAGCGACTCGCTGATATTAAGTCTGAGGAGTACACCTATGAGGGTGCTGTCACTGGAAAATTTGAGGAAAGGCGACTCCCTGTGGATCTGACGCTGAAACTAAAAGTTGGTGCTCAGGTCATGTTCACCCGTAACGACCAGTACAAACGTTGGGGCAATGGTACCATCGGAACCGTGAGCAAGCTCGCAAAAGACGAGATACAGGTAACAACCGACGAAGGTGACACCTACGTTGTACCTAACTGTTCATGGGAGTCGTATAGCTACGAGTACGACAAAGAATCTCGTAAGATGAAGAAAGAACTGATGGGAACATTCACCCAGTATCCGCTTCGCTTAGCATGGGCTATCACTGTACACAAGAGTCAGGGTATGACCTTTGACAAGCTCTACCTGGATCTGAGCAGGGGCATGTTTGCCGCAGGACAACTCTATGTGGCACTGAGTCGTGTGCGCTCGTTGGATGGACTGTATCTTTCACGCCCCATCATATCACAATATGCTCATACAAGTCGTGAGGTACTGCAATATGCTAGTGGATACAACGACGAACAGGTCATTAGCAATGAGATTGAGAGTGGCAAGGCTGTTTATCAGTTGCTAGCTCAAAACAACTACGATGAAGCAGCCAAGCAGTATCTGATGCTGGTACAAAAGAAAGCTGTGAATGGTGATATCAAGGAAGCTATGCAGCAAGCCAAACGTTTTCTTGATACCGTTATCTGCGATGAGGATCTGTATGGAAGTATAGACGCAGTGCCAGAAGAAATGATGATAGCAGACCATTGGGCGCCCAAATTCCTTGTTGCCCTTCTGAGTCTTTATGCTGGAAAGTATGAGCAAGCTTTGACGTATGCAGATAGCGTGCTTGCTCAACACCAGTGCCAAGAGGCTCTCTATGTGAAGTCTCGCTGTCTGGCCAAGCTCGAGCGCTACCAAGAGGCTGATGTTGTGAACGTTCTAATGGGCAAAGCGTTTGATATGTCAACACCCGATGCTAAGGTTCTTTACATGATAGCCATGCTCAACGAGATGCATATTGGCGATCTTGGATTGAACCTGATGCAGGAACTGATAAAGGCAAGGCCCAAATACGACAAGGGAATCCTGTCGCTCCGTTTCCTGATGAAGCGAAAGGGATTATTGCTGGTGAAGACATCGGATGACCCTCGTGAGCTGGTGGATGACTTTAATTCTGACATCTCCGAGGGTGAGTTCGCACAGAAGCTGAAAACCGCACGAGAAAAGGCTCCAAAAGCAGTTGAATATCTGCTTCGATTGATAAAGAAGCAGGTATTCACTGGGCAGTGAAGCAATAGACACAGGATAACAGCACTACTAACCATGACAAAACTAACCAACCATGAAAAACACACGCAACAACAACGAAAGGAACTGTCTTTATAACGCTCTTGTACAAGAGCTGAAGGAAATAGTGCAGAAGCTGAAGGATATGGGTTTGAAAGAAAAGGATATTTCATCCCTTCTTCTTACAGAACAGCCTCTTCAAAAGTTGACTGTCAGCAGAAGTCATCGAATATACCTTGGCGAAAATCATAAAGAGGTACACCTTGAACCCCTGGTTAGGTCCGTATATATCTTGTTTCTGCGACATCCTGAAGGCATCCTTTTTAAAGACCTGCCAGATTATAGGAAAGAGTTGGCAAAGATATACTCTGAGGTGAGACCCTACGGCTTGTCTGAAAGAGCTCTTCAGAGCATAGAAGATGTAACCAACCCTTGCCTGAACTCCATCAACGAAAAGTGTGCCCGCATTCGTTCTGCCTTCGTGAAAGAATTTGATGAGCACCTTGCCAAGAACTACTTCATAACTGGTGAACGTGGCGAAGCCAAGAAGATAGCGCTGCCTCGCGACTTAGTAGTCTGGGAATAAAATCGCATTTTCACAAGGCTTGTGGAGCGAAAATGCTTGGACACTTAGAGCGTTTTTTCTAACTTTGCAACCAAGTTTAATTATGTTACATTTACAGGTATATGACATTGATTTATATTTTAGCAGGTATTGCAATTGTTCACGCATTGTTTCTCCTTAATCCATCATATCGGGATGAAGCCTTGGATGTTTATATATGGACTCCTTGGACAGAGAAGGACTATGCTTTGTTCAAAAAGGTGACAGGTAACAGCAGGGCAGTAAAGATTCGACTGTTTGTCAATTTTATTGTTTGGCCATTTCTCGTTCTGTTTATACTGGTAATGCCGGTAGTATTTCTGTTTAGACTACCAGGAAAATCAAAGGCAAATGATGGTGAGATAACCTATAGTAAAGACGGGAAGAAGCTCTTGAAAGTTGCAAAGGATTGTACGAGGGTGAAAGTAAAGGAAGGTGTTGAGGTTATTGCAAAAGAAGCATTTGACAGCACCAAGGTTACACATATCATCTTACCAGATACAGTTAAGGTTTTAGAACCCAACGCTCTCCTAAGGGCGCATTATTTGGAGAGTATAAATCTTCCCGACTCAATTACAAAGATAGATGTATGTGCCTTTCAGTTTTGTGGGGAATTTGGTAATGGGTTAAAAATTGAACTACCAAAACACTTGCACTACCTTGGCGGTAGTGCTTTCTATGGCTGCTCAAAACTCGAGGAGTTGACTATACGTGGTGATTTTATGTGGGAAAAATCCTGGCTGGACGGTAATCCTTTCTATTATACAAAAAGCTTAGCAGTCATTAAGAATACGAACCCGAACTTCATAGTTGAAGATGGTATACTGATGAGTGCTGATGGTAAGATTCTGTTCAGATGTGTAAATGAAAAGAAGCGGGTCGTTGTCAAAGATGGCGTTGAGACTATAGCACAAGGCGCTTTCTGCGGAAGAGATAGAATGGAGGAAATTGTTCTGCCAAATTCATTACGGACGATATGTAGATATGCGTTTAGTGGATGCCAAAGCATTGACAATGTAGTACTTCCTGAAGGAGTCGTTTCGATAGGCGTTGAGTCTTTCAGCCACTGTTCGAGTCTAAAGAGTATGACTCTGCCTGCATCACTTAAGTCAATTGAACTGAGTGCTTTCGAAAACAGCAGTCATCTCCAGAATTTTGTTTATCCAAAAGACAGAGAGGACGAGTTTAAGAAAATGATTGAAGATGGGAGATGCGATTTGCCATTCTAACATACAACAACTCCAAAAACCGAAGGAATTATGTTTTATCCAATAATTATAGCAGTAGCGGTTGTTGCAGTCATATACAACATCTTGCTTTATTGTCATAAGGACGATGACAACGATTATACTCCTGTCGCAACGACTACACCAGAAAGTAATCATAAAGAAACAACGCATATGGAAGGTACGTATGGTACCAAGCAGCTGGCCTGGGAAATCATTAAGAACATCGGAAGCGAGCCTGAGCTTCCGGAGGTAGGGCGCATCCATTATGACTATCAGGGAAGGTCATTCGTGATGCATGTATCCGATGACAGTAGTTTTGTCACTCTGGTTATGCCCTGGTGCTATGCTTTTTCAAAATTCGACATTGACGAGTTCGCAAGGGTTCGTCAGGTGATTAACGGGATCAACATCTGGGAAGACGTTACGGTGTGTTATAGTTACTCGGACTCTGACCAAGTGGGCGTACACCTTAAGAAGCAATTCGTGTTCATACCTCAGTTGCCCTATTTGGAAGAATATTTGAAGTTCATGATGGAATTTTTCTTCAAGACAGCCAGAAGGTTGGACTTAGAGATTGAGAAGAGCAAAATTCAGGAATCGTGTCAGAAGGAAACTGATATTTGACCCCATATACTTGTTAAAGGAAACGTAGGGACAAATGTGACTCTTGTTTCTAACGCGTGAGAATTTTGAGAAATTTGCTACCACGCTACCACAGAGCACCTGAAATGCCCTGTATATGGGCAAATGTGGTACGGTGGTAGATACTGAAAATGTGGTAGCAATGCCACCACTTTGACATGTTTTGCGCAAAAAATTGGGTAGAAACGAGGATTTTTCATGTCTTGTGATCCAAAAAGTGCGTCACTTTCTGGGAGAGAATGACGCAGTTTCTTCGAG
>Ga0310694_10001490_pt1 | contig 26353 bp, 23 predicted proteins | sample 174DNAGHGhighgp2_FD_203884 | JGI IMG/M metagenome (GOLD analysis project Ga0310694, IMG submission 203884) | Sheep rumen microbial communities from Palmerston North, Manawatu-Wanganui, New Zealand - 1742 DNA GHGhigh gp2 (v2) (version 2) | ecosystem: Host-associated > Mammals > Digestive system...
CGGTCGCATTTTCCGCTGGCCACGGCGTTGGCCGCCCTGACGCCGAAAATGGGATAATCCCTGGGGTCGCCCTCGTTGATGCCGTAATCTTCGTATTCAATACCCTTTTCCCTGAGCAATTCCTCAATGGGGGCCTTGAGCACCTGGCCCGCCGGATCGCACGCGATGGCAATTTTCATTTTCACGCTTCCTTTCCTTGGGATACCTACAGTATAGCGCAAATTCTCCCGCCTTTCAAGGCAAATTTCCCCTTGCAATTATGGAAAAATGGGGCTATAATGCTTGCATACCGCGCAGAACGGGAACAAGCGGCACGGAAGCGGCAAAGAAAGCTGCCGGACGATGCAAGGCAGAGCGCCTCCGCCGTGATCCACCCGGAAGCGGGCGATGAGGAATCGCCGGGGCGCGCCCCGTACAGCGCAGCAAAGCGGCAGCGGCCCAAAGCCCCTGCAAGCTGGGTGGCAACGCGGATCCCTTCCGTCCCAGAGAGTGGACAGGAGGATTTTTTATTATCGGGATAAAAGGAGAAAGGAAGATACAAGCCATGATCGACATCAACCTGATTCGCACCAACCCCGACCTGGTGCGGGAAAACATCAAAAAGAAATTCCAGGATCAAAAGCTCCCCCTGGTGGACGAGGTGCTGGACCTGGACAAGAAAAACCGCGAGGCCATTCAGCGGGCGGATTACCTGCGTTCCCAGCGCAACAAGATCAGCAAGATGATCGGCGGCCTGATGGCCCAGGGCAAAAAGGACGAGGCCGAGCTGGCCAAGCAGCAGGTCAAGGACATGCAGGACGAATTAGCCCAGCTGGAAGTAAAGGAAGAGGAATACGCCGAGGAAATCAAAAAGCGCATGATGGTGATCCCCCAGATCATCGACGCCTCCGTGCCCATCGGCAAGGACGACAGCCAGAACGTGGAAAACGAGCGTTTCGGCGAGCCCGTGGTGCCCGCCTGGGAAATCCCCTATCATGTGGACATCATGGAGCGCCTCAACGGCATCGACCTGGATTCCGCCCGGCGCACCTCCGGCAACGGCTTCTATTACCTCAAGGGCGACATCGCCCGCCTGCACAGCGCCATCCTCTCCTACGCCCGGGACTTCATGATCGACCGGGGCTTCACCTACTATGTGCCGCCCTTCATGATCCGCAGCGCGGTGGTCAACGGCGTGATGAGCTTTGCCGAAATGGAAAATATGATGTACAAGATCGAGGGCGAAGACCTCTATCTGATCGGCACCAGCGAGCACAGCATGATCGGCAAATTCATCGACCAGATGCTCAATGAGGACGAATTGCCCCAGACCCTCACCAGCTACTCCCCCTGCTTCCGCAAGGAAGTGGGCGCCCACGGCATCGAGGAGCGCGGCGTGTACCGCATCCACCAGTTTGAAAAGCAGGAAATGATCGTGGTGTGCAAGCCCGAGGACAGCATGACTTGGTACAACAAGCTCTGGCAGAACACCGTGGATTTCTTCCGCAGCATGGATATTCCCGTGCGCACCCTGGAATGCTGCTCCGGCGATCTGGCCGACCTGAAAGTGAAATCCTGCGACGTGGAGGCCTGGAGCCCCCGGCAGCAGAAGTACTTTGAGGTGGGCAGCTGCTCCAACCTGGGCGACGCTCAGGCCCGCCGTCTGGGCATCCGCGTCAAGGGCGCCGACGGCAAAAAATACCTGCCCCATACCCTCAACAACACCGTGGTGGCTCCGCCCCGGATGCTCATCGCCTTCCTGGAAAACAACCTGCAGGAGGACGGCTCCATCCGCATCCCCGAGCCGCTGCGCATGTACATGGGCGGCAAGGACGCCATCCGCTGATTTGATTCAAAAAGGAGCCTCCGATTTGGGGGCTCCTCTTTTGATACCCGTGCTTTGATAGAATTCTTTTGGCGCTTTTCCGAACCAGCCGGAAAAGGACACTCCCGCCGCTTCTCCCCCGGGCCTACTGCGCGTACATCTGCGCTTTTTCCATGATGTCGTAGGCCAACGTGGCGATACCGTGATGATTGGGATCTCTGTGGCCGTTGCCGATCACCACGGCGATCAGGCCGGTGTCAGGCTGAAAGAACGCGTCTGCGGTCAGGCCGTTGACCCGGCCCTGATGGCCGTACCAGGTACCGCCGGTCATGCCATTCAGGTGGATCACGTTCAGACCGTACGGGCTTTTGCAATGCACGGAGCTGCCGGGGATCAGGCTTTGATCGGCCATCATTTCCGCCGCAGCGCCCTCGGGCAGGATGCGCACGCCGTTCCATTCCCCATCGTTTTGCAGCATAGCCAGCACCCGGTAAATGCCCTGAGCGCTGATGTACAGTCCGCCGGCGGTGCGGTTGGTATGCTGGCGCGGATCGCATGTATCGCTGTATTTTTTCAGGGTGGACAGGGCGTAAGTGACATGCTGATACACGCTGCCGTCGGCGTTGAGCCGATCGGCCAGGTCGGATGTATCCCGGAGCAATCCGGGGTGATACGCTGCGTTGACGCCCAGGGGATCAAACACGTTTTCCTGCATGTAGCTGTTCACGCTTTGGCCGCTGAGGGCCTCGATCATAGCGCCCAGCAATCCGCCGTTCAGGTTGGAATATTCATAGCCTTCCCCCGGCGCGGTCTTTTCGGCAAAATAAGGCGTGCCCCGGCCCATCTTTTCCCAGGTAGGGAAATAGCTCATGGTGGCGCGGATGGAGGAGGTGTGGCTCATCACCTGACGCACGGTGACGGGCGTGTCCTTGTACCAGGGATTGACCACCGGGAAGCCCAGGATTTCGCTGACGGGGGTATCCGGGCTCACATTCTTTTCCTTCAGCAGCTTCATCAGCCCGACCCCGCTGACCAATTTGGTCACCGACGCGATGCGGAAGCACGTATCCACCGTAACGGGATTTTTGCGCGATTCGCCACGGCGGCCCCAGCCGGTGCTGTAAAGGATTTCTCCATCTTTGGCGATGATCACCGCGCCGCCGACCGTTCCCCGCTTGCGAAAGGCGCTCTTCACATAAGCATCCATTCCGTCGCCCTCCGCCAGGGCCAGCGCAGGCGCCATCATGCACAGACACAGCAGAAGACAAACCAGGTTTTTCATTCGTGTCATTTCAATATACCCCACTTCACCGCAAAGTATTTTCCCCAGGCCAGCACCTCCCGGAAATGATTCTTCACCCAATATTCCTGCCTGCAGGGGCTGCCGATGCCGTCGGCCTGAAAGCCCAGGTCCTTGGCCAGGGCCAGGGCCCGCGGCAAATGATAGTCGCTGGTCACGATGGTGACGCTTTTCACGCTTTCCGGCAGAAGCCAGGAAGCAAGCTGCAGGTTTTCCCGCGTATCCCGGGATTCCGTTTCGGCAATGACCTGCTTTTCCGGCACGCCCCTTTGGATCAGCCACTGCCGCATGATTTCCCCTTCCGGCCCCGGCTCGTTTTGCCCCTGCGCGCCGCAGGTCACCACCGGCACGGGATGCCGCTTCCATTCCCGCAGGGCGGCCTCCATGCGCATTTCCAGCTGCGGGCTCAATTCACCGTTGGCATATACCTGCGCCCCCAGCACGATGATGGCGTCGTTGCTGCCCGTCCTTTGCGGAGGATTTCCCTCCGCCAGGCACAGCACCCCCAGCGCCGCGCCAAAGAGCACAACGCCCAGCAGGATCAGGCGAATCAGCAATTTGACCATCCACCTTCCGAACCCGTTTCCATTCGACATGGTTTTCTCCTCTTGCGCCGGATGCTTTCCGGCGCGCTTGTGCGTAACGTTTTCCAGGCTATTGTATCATTTTCTTTTCCTGAATGCAAGAAAACGCCGGTCTGGAACGTTGTTCAGTCGGGCGGCGGCTGGCAAAGGCTGGCAAGCTGCCCCCGGAGGATTCAAAATATGACAGGATTCCGAAAAAAAATCCCTGAAAAGGGATTTTCCCAAAGGCAAACATGTAGTATAATGAAGATACGGCGGCAACACTATGCCAAGGAAGGGCGTGACGCGTGATGAACGAGTTCTGGGATCAGGTGCAGACGTTTTTTTGGAATCTGATCCACCGCCCCACCCTGATCGACTATATCGACATCCTCATTATCGCCGTGCTGATTTATCAGCTGGTAAAGATCACCCGGCAGACCCGGGCCATCCAGGTGCTCAAGGGCCTGGCCATTATCATCGTGGCCAGCTATCTGAGCGAGGTCATCGGCCTGACCACGCTGAATTGGCTGCTGCGCAGCATCCTGAACAACGGCGTGATCGCGCTCTTTATCCTGTTCCAGCCGGAAATCCGCAAGGCCCTGGAGCAGCTGGGGCGCACCGCCAAAATAGACCGCACCCAGGCCCAGGACGAAAGCCAGCGGATCGTGAACGAAATCACCCAGTGCTTGCTTCGCCTCTCCAAGCGGCGCGTGGGCGCTTTGATCGTGTTTGAGCAGCGCACGGGCTTAAAGGACATCATCGAAAAGACCGGCACCGCCATCGACTCTTTGATTTCCGCGCCGCTGCTGGAGAATATTTTCGAGCCCAACACGCCTTTGCATGACGGCGCCGTGATCATCCGCGGTCAAAGGGTGGTATCCGCCGCCTGCGTGCTGCCCGTCAGCGACAGCTCCGCCATTTCCCGCGACCTGGGCACCCGGCACCGCGCCGGCCTGGGCATCAGCGAAAGCACCGACGCCATCGTGCTCATCGTCAGCGAGGAAACCGGCATCATCAGCATGGCCAAGGAAGGCCGCCTCACCCGGCATATGGACGCCGACAGCCTGCGAAAGCAGCTGACCGAAATGTACCACGAAGATCATTCCCGCATCTGGCAATGGACCCACAAGCGGCATTCTTTCTTCCGGAAAGGAGGCGCAGGCTATGATGAATAACAGCGATTCTCCCCGCACCTCCCCCGAGAGGGAGGGCTTCTGGAAGCGCTTCCTGCGCAAGGCAAGGGCCATGGTCACCAGAAACGTGGGCTGGAAGATCGCCAGTCTGGTGCTGGCCATCTGCCTGTGGGGCGGATTGATTTCCCAGGACACTTCCCTGCCCCGGGACAAGGTGATCGAGGGCGTGCGGGTCACGGTGGCCAACGCCGCGTCGCTTCGCAACAGCGGCATGGTGGTGGTGGATGGCCTGGATGAAAACATGACGGTGAAGATCCGCGTCCGGGTGCCGCAGAAGTATTATTCCACCGTCACCGCCGCCAACTATTCCGCCAGGCTGGACCTGAACCAGATCCAGTCCACCGGCGAGCAGACGCTGAAAATCACCGCATCCTCCTCCAATACGACTTCCTACGGCACCGTCACCGAGGTGTTTTCCCCGGAGGTCACCGTGCAGGTGGTGGAATATGCCGCCCAAAGCCGGGTGCCGGTGGAAGTACGCACCACAGGCGAAGCCCCGGAAGGGTTTTATCCCGCGCCCTTCACCTTTTCCCCTCAGTATGTGGACATCGGCGGCCCCAAGGACGTGGTGCAGCAGGCCGTTCGCTGCGTGGTGGAATACGATCAGAGCGGCCTGTCCATCACCCGCAACCCCAACACCGCCAATCTGCCCTTCTTCTTTGAGGATGTCAACGGCAACCGGCTGGACAGCAGCAATCTGACCGTCTCCTCCTCTGGCACATCCGTAGCCATGCAGCGAATCGCCGTCAGCCAGTATGTATACGCCATGGCCCGGGTGCCCGTGGACAAGGAGCGCCTGATCCGGGGCGAAGTGGCCGACGGCTACGCCGTCACCGGTATTTCCGTCAGTCCCGAAGCCATCACCATCGCCGGGCGCGAAATCGCCGTAGCCCCCTATTTGGAGGAAGGCGCTGTGCTCTACCCTTATGAGCAGGTGGACGTGAGCCGCCGGCAGACCAGCATATCCACTTACCTGGCCCTGCGGGTGCCCACCAACATGGAATACGTCAGCAACACCGTGGTACAGGTGAATGTGACCATTGAGCCGGCCGCCGTATCTGCCGCCGTGGAAACGCAAGCGCCATGAATACATTTGCCAATTCTTTGTTTTCTTTCTTTTTCGGCTGGGCGCGCGCGCTGATCGAAAGCGTGTGGAACGCTGCCGCCGATGGCCGCTTCAGCGGCTTTTTGTCGTGGCTGGGCGACCATTGGCTGATCCTGGCGCTGGTAATGTGCCTTGGCGGCACGGCGCTGGATTTCCTCATCTGGTTCATCCGCTGGCGGCCATACCTGGCCTGGCGTTCCACCCTGCAGCGCTGGGGCCGCCGCTTGAGAGGCGAAGAAGCCAGAAACGAAAGGCAGTTTATCACCGGCTATCAGGAAGGCGTCGACCTGGGGTTTGCCCCGGCAGCGCCGCAAAACGCGCCGCCTGCCTATGATCCGTCGCTGTACGAAGCGCCGCCGGCCGCGCCCGCGCCTGCCGCCGTCCCGCCGGTACAGCCGGTACAGCCCCTGGCTGAGGAATTCATTTCTCCCCCTGTCAGGCCGCTGCCCGCGCCGCCTGCGCCGGCGGAAGAAACGCCGCTGCCGGAAGCGGACTGGCCTCAGGATGAGCCCTCTTCCCGCCGCCGCAGACGCAGCGAGAAACATGAAGCCGCCTCCCGCCGGGGCCTGCGCTTGCCCCGTTTTCCTTCTTTGGACGGGCCGGGCGAAGGCATGCTGGACGGCCTGCCTCCCGCCGTGGACAGGCAGCAGGCTTTCCATGAGCCGGTGTATCCCACCTCCCCCGCCTATCCCGCCTGGCAATCCCCCAACGACACTGACCGGGGTACGCAAGCATGACAGAATCTTCCGCATTCATTCCCTATCCACCGAGCTGGATCGGGCAGCTCAAGCCATTGCTTGGCGATCAGCTGCCCGATTTTTTGCGCTGTCTGGATGACGAGCCGGTCCGGGGCCTGCGCATGCGCCCGGGCCTGCCGGCGGCTGACGATGCGCTTTCCCCCGTTCCCTGGGCGGAAAACGCCTGGTATCTTCCCCTGAGCTCCAACGCCGGGGCTGTTCCCCTGCACGAAGCCGGCGCGTACTATTTGCAGGAGCCCAGCGCCATGGCCGCCGCCGCCGCCCTTCGGCCCGGTCCCGGCGACCGGGTGCTGGACCTGTGCGCCGCCCCCGGCGGCAAAAGCACCCAGCTGGCAGCATACATGCAGGGCGAGGGCGTGCTGGTATGCAACGAGCCGTTGCCCGCCCGGGCGAAAATTTTATCCCGGAATATCGAGCGCATGGGCGTTCCCAACGCCGTGGTGATCAGCGCCCTGCCGGAAACCATCAGTCCCCTGTGGCCCGGTTTCTTCGACAAAATCCTGGTGGACGCTCCCTGCTCCGGAGAAGGCATGTTCCGCCGCCACCCGGAAACAAGATCGGAGTGGCGGGAAAGCGCCCCGGCGGGCTGCGCCCAAAGGCAAGGACGCATCCTGGAGGAAGCCGCCCGCATGCTGCGCCCCGGCGGCCGAATGGCGTATTCCACCTGCACGATGAATGAAACGGAAAACGAAGGGGTGATCGAAGGCTTCCTTGCCCGGCATAAAGATTTTTATCTTGTTCCCTTTCAGCTGCCCGGCCTGCCCGCATGCGGCGGCACGCTCAGGCTCTGGCCCCATCTGATCCGGGGCGAAGGGCACTTTGTGGCGCTGATGGAAAAGCAAGAGGAAGAAAAGTACCTTTCTCTGCGGCCCGAGACGTTCTCCCTGCCGGCAAAAGGCGACCTGTCTCTGGCCGAAGCCTTTCTTTCCGATCATTACAGCCAGCCGCCCCGGCCCAACGCCTGTTTTGCCGGGCGGATCGCAGCCGCGCCTAAGGATTGCCCGCCGCTGAAAGGGGTCAAGGCCCTGCGGCTGGGGCTGCATTTGGGCGAAGCCCGGGGCAAATTGTTTTTCCCGGACCACGCCCTGGCGCTGTGGCGGTCTCCACTCCCCGTGCTGCCGGTCACGCAGGAAGAAGCGGCGGCCTATCAGCGGGGCGAAACGCTTATTGCGCCGCCGAGCCTCAAGGGCTTTTGCGCGCCCACGCTGTCCGGCCTGGCCCTGGGCTGGGGCAAAGCCTCCGACGGTCAGATCAAGAATCACTACCCCAAGGGCCTGCGCCGGTAAGGCGCGGAAAGGAAACAGCATGATCAGAAGAGCCAATGAAAGCGACGTGTCCGCCATCATGGCGCTGCTTTTGCAGGTGAACATGGTGCATCATCGGGGCCGGCCGGATCTGTTCAAGGGCCCCGCCACAAAATACACCGAAAAAGAGCTGCGCGAGCTTATCAAGGACGATTCCACCCCGGTGCTCGTTTATCTGGACGAAGAAAACCGCGTGCTGGCCCATTGCTTCTGCGTGTTCAGACAGGAAAAGAACAGTGCCCTGATGACCGACGTAAAAACGCTGTACATTGACGATCTGTGCGTGGATGAAAACGCCCGGGGGCAGGGCGTCGGCCAAGCGATGTATGCGCATGTGCATGCTTTCGCCCGGCAAAGCGGCTGCTACAACCTGACGCTGAATGTGTGGACGCTGAACGACCCTGCCCTGCGCTTCTATGAAAAATGCGGCCTCAAGCCGCAGAAAATCGGGATGGAAACCATTTTGTGATCCATTGTTACATATTATTAAGCAGGTTGCAATGGATGAATTCAGTTTTCACATACGGTAAGGCTGAAAGCCATGGACAGCTCCTGCCGGAGAATATCTTTTCATTGAACGGTTAAATAAATTGGAGAAAGCAAATGGACCTGAGCAATGTATATTTTGTGATTGGAACATCATACGCAGGCAAGTCCACGATTGTAAAGAACCTGGCCAAAAAACATCAGGGAATCGCGCTGGAAGAAAACTATCATGATGCCAAGCTGCCTGAGCTTGACAGCAAGGAATTCCCGGGCCTGACGTATACCCGGGATCTTCAGGACTGGCATGAATTCATCCGACGCACACCGGACGAATATGTCACCTGGCTGAAAAACACATCAAAGGAATGCGAAATCGTTGAGCTGCAGATGATCGAAGAGCTTCTGCAAAAACCCGAAGCACAGGGAAAGAAAATCTTTGTGGACACCAATATCTGTATTGAAACGCTGCACAGGATTTCGGATGCCCGGCATGTCCTTGTCATGCTGGCTGATCCCGAAATCGGAATACACCGTTTCTTTGACCGCCCTGACCCTGAAAAACAGTTCCTTTACCGGCTCATGCTGGAGGAACCGGACCCACAGGCCGCGCTGGACAATTACCGGGAAATCCTCACGCGAATCTGTTCGAAGGAAAGCTACGATGAGCTCCTGCATTCCGGGTTTGAGGTGATTTTCAGGGATGAGGATCGGAGCCAGGAAGATACGGTCCTGCTGGCTGAAAAGATATTCGGCCTGCCGTAATGCTTCCCGATTCCATACAGCCGACAGACGATGGCTGATTCCGATTTTCCGAATAAGAGAAGATTCCCCCTTGACAGCACGGATCGTTTTATCGTTTCCTCAGCGAACCTGCGCCATGCCGCATTTTCCGGCATGGCTTTTTCAGACGCATGCAGCGGGCACCGGCTGATCCAGTGCCATGCCATCCGGCGTGACAAGGCAATCATAGGCCAGGATGCGCACACCGGCGTCCCGGGCATGGCGCAGCGCATCGGCAAAGGAGGGATGCGTCAGGCGGTTGGGGCGAAAGCAAACGGGGCCCTTCATCTGGATCACAAACAGTGCCGCCGCTTCATAGCCCGCCCGGAGGCAGGCCTCCAACTCCCGCAGATGCTTAATCCCCCGTTCGGTGGGCGCGTCGGGAAACAGGGCCACGCCGTTTTCCTCCAGCGTGACGCCCTTCACCTCCAAATATATCCTTCTTTCGCCTGCTTCCAGATAAAAATCCAGCCTGGATTGGCCGAAAACCGCTTCGGGCTTTACCCGCGTCAATCCGGGAAACAGCCGGGGCAGCGCTTCCTCCGCAGCGCGGTTGGGGGCCTGGCTGTCCATATTGATATACAAATCGCCTTTTTTCACCGCCACCAGATCGCACCGGGTCTTTCTTTCCGGCCGATCCGATACGGAAAGGGTCACCTCCGCGCCGGGCAGCAGCAATTCCCTGCACCTGCCGGTATTTTTCACGTGGCATACCTCAACGCCCTTTTCCGTGCGCACCCGGGCGATGAAACGGTTGGGCCGCTCCAGAAATACGCCCGGGATCACCTGCCGATACAGCTTCATTTTTGCCTCCTGAGACGGAATACATCTATGATAGGGGGAACATAAGTGCGTGTCAAGCTAAAAATGTTACAAAATCCGTAATATTTTCTCGGCGCTTTGTGTTTATTTTTAACGAAATCGCCAAGATTTACGAATTTTATTTACAATTCGTGATATTTATGTATTGATTTTTTAATAATTTTGTAATATAATGTACTTGAAATTTCGGAAAGTGAAGGTGTGTGTCATGAAAAAAACGCAACGCACAGTTGCTTTGCTCCTGATCATCGCGTCCTTATTCGCTTTGCTGCCCACATCTTACGCGGCATCTTACACCGGCACCGTGAATGCGGACAAGGTGTTTTTCCGCATCAAGGCGTCCACCAGCGCCGGATATTACACCACCCTGAATAAAGGCACCAAGGTGACGGTCACCGGGGCCAGCGGCAATTTTTACGCCGTGACCTACGGAAAAAACAAGGGCTACATCATGAAGAAGTTCGTCACCCTGTCCTCCAGCGCGCAGGCGGCGCTGGGCGGTTCCTCGTCCACCACTGCCGCGAAGACCAGCAAGTATGCCTCCGCCACCAAGATCTCCGATCTGGGCAGCGTGCCGGCCGCAACGAAAAAAGGCTCCTCCGGCAATGCGGTGGAGAAGCTGCAGGCGGCGCTGAAAATCAAGAAATTCTATTACGGAAAAATTGACGGCCAGTACGGCGACGGCACAGCCAGCGCGGTAAAGCGCTTTCAGCAGTACGTGGGCCTGACCCAGACCGGCACGGCGGATAAAACCACTTTGAATGTGCTCTTTGGCAAGACCACGGCCTCCGCCGCCAAGAAATCTGCCACCACCACCGTAGCCAGCGATCCCAAGATGAACGGCATCACCAAGATCAGCCAGATCACCGTGCCGTCCACCACCAAGAAGGGAAACAGCGGGAAAAACGTGCTGGCCCTGCAGCAGGCGCTGAAAATCAAGGGCTACTACAAGGCCCCCATCAACTCCACCTACGACGATAACACCGTAGCCGCCGTGAAGGCCTTCCAGAGGGCCTACGGCCTCACCGCCGACGGTATCGCCGGCAACGGCACCATCAAGAAGCTGTTTGGCAAGAACGCCGCCAATTATACCTTTACCACGGAGAAGCTGGATTGGTTCCACGGCGGCTGCAACCGCATCCCCAACGGCGCCACCTTTACGGTCAAGGACGTTGCCACCGGCAAAACCTTTACCGGCAGGCGTCTGTTCGGCTCCAACCACATGGACACAGAGCCCCTGACCAAAGCCGACACCGCTGTACTCAAATCCATCTACGGCGGCTACAGCTGGGCCCGCCGGGCCATCCTGGTCAAATACAACGGCCATGTGTACGCCGCCTCCATGAACGGCATGCCCCACGGCACCTCCACCCTGGACAACAACTGGCCGGGCCACTTCTGCATCCACTTTTACGGCAGCAAGACCCATGGCACCAAGCACGTGGATTCCGCCCATCAGAACGCCATCGCCCGGGCCATGAAGGCCACCTGGTAACAAATCCTCTCTTTCTCTCCCCCGGCCTCGCGCCGGGGACTTTTTTTGAGTGTGGAGAGTGGAGAGTGGAGTTTGGAGTGTGAAGTGTGGATTTTGGAGCGTGGAGTTTGGAGCGTGGTTTCCCATTTCTCCACTCTCCACTCTTAACTTTCCACTCTCTTCACTCCACATTCCTCATCCCACTCTTCACTCTCCACTCTCCTCACTCCACACTCCTCACTCCTCACTCCATTCTCACTTCTCCGCCTTCTTCCGCATCACCCAATACCCCATCCCCTCTTTCCCCATCCGGTACTGATAGCCCGGCAGGGGCGCCGGCGGATTGTAAGGGCCGCCGGGTACGGCGTAAGCCAGAGCATCCACGGCGTCGCCTGCAACATGCCTGCCAACGGCGCAGTAAGTGGCCTGCCGGATGGGCGAAGGTGTCCGCACGAAGCGCCACTGGGGTTCGTCAAACAGCCGGATGGGCGGATACAGCTGAAAATATTTTTGCACGTGCTCCGTTCCCTTGGGCCAAAGCAGCGGCGGCAAACCGTCCACCGGCGCGGCGGCGGAGGCGGAGCGCAGCGAATAATCCGGCAGCGGCTTTTCCGGCGTTCTTTCCTCCGGTTCCTCTTCTGGCCTTGCCTCCGGCGTTTTCTGCGCGTCCATTTCCGGCAGATCAGGCAAAACGATCATATCCCCGGTTTCTATCTGCTTTGTTTCTTCCTCTTCCCGCTTGACCGGGCGGCGCAGCCTGCGCAGGCATTCCTGGGCCAGCAGAAAGCCCTCGTCGCCGCCATCCCACAGCGTCACCTGGCCGCCCTGCGACAGAAACAGCTCCGCGGGATACGCTCCATGAAAAACCAGGCAGCCGTCCCCATCCGCCCGGCTCTCCCCCAGCGCATTGCCAAGGGGCAGCGCCCGCAGGGCGTAGCTTTCTCCTGGCACGAGCCCCTGGCAGCACACGGCACAGCCCCCGTCCATCCGCCGCATGTATCCGGCGGCTCCCTGCCGCCCCTTGAAAAACCGATAGCCCAACGGCTCCATCTCCATCCCTCGCTTTCAGGGTATTCTATGAAGCTTCTCTATCCTGCATGCTTGCGCCCGGGGCGCTTTTCCTGTATAATGGAAGGGATAGAGCAGAAAGGAGCCGCTTATGAATTTTTTAGTAACCAATGACGACGGCATTTTTTCGGAAGGATTGCGCTCTCTGGTGGACGCGGCCCTGCGGCTGGGCCATCGGGTGACCGTGGTCGCCCCCCACAGCCAATGCAGCGCCAACAGCCAGCACATCACCCTGACGCATCCTTTGCTGGTGCATCAGGTGCCCTGGGAAGGGGTGGAGCGCGCCTATTCCGTGGAGGGCACCCCGGCGGACTGCGTGCGGGTGGCCCCGTCGCTGACCAGCGAGCGCTTTGATTACTGCCTCTCCGGCATCAACCGGGGGGAAAACGCCGGCTCCGCCGTGTATTACAGCGGCACCGTAGCCGCCGCCCGGGAAGCCGCCATGATGTACATTCCCGCCATGGCGGTGTCCATCCGCGTGGGCTCGGATGAAAGCATGCGGCAGAAGGTGGCGGACATCGCGGTGCGTGCCGCGGAAAAATTCCAGGGCGTGGAATTGCCCCGGTTTTCCATCATCAACATCAACGCCCCGGCCATTCCCGTGGCGGAATGGAAGGAAATGGTGGTGTGCCCCCTGTCCCGGGCGTATTATGTGGACGGGTATGAAAAGCGCCAAAGCCCCCTGGGGCAAACCTACCTGTGGCTGGCGGCCAACGATACCTCCGGCGTGCCCATGGAAATGGCGGAGGAAGGCTCGGATTACGCATACCTGCTTTCGGGCCACGTGACTTGCACGTTCCTGGGCGCGTTTGTGGATCACAACGCCGCCTTCGCCGACAGGATGCAGGGCATCGGGCTGTAAGCGGAAAGGCAGGGCCATGAACGGGCGGAATGTGATCGTGATCGGCGGCGGCGCGGCGGGCATGCTCTCCGCGCTGTTTGCGCTGCAAAGGGGCGCCAAAGTAACGCTGCTGGAAAAAAACGAAAAGCTGGGCAAAAAGGTGTACATCACCGGCAAGGGCCGCTGCAACTGCACCAACGTGTGCGACACGGAGGATTTCCTTCGGGAGGTGCCCCGGAACCCCCGCTTCCTTTACCGCGCTTTGAAACTGCTGGACCCGGAAGGCTTTCTTGCCCTGCTCAATGATTTGGGCTGCCCGACCAAGGTGGAGAGGGGCCGACGCGCTTTCCCCGTGTCCGATCACGCCAGCGACGTGACCCGCGCTTTGGAAAAAGGCATATTGCGCCTGGGCGGCGAAATCCGCTTCCACGCGGAGGTGAAGCGCATCCTGCAAGCGGATGGCCGGGCGCAGGGCGTGGAAATGCAAAACGGCGAAATCCTCCGCGCCGGGGCCGTGATCGTGTGCACCGGCGGGCTGTCTTATCCTTCCACCGGCTCCACCGGCGACGGGTATCAATTTGCCCGGGAAGCGGGGCATTCCATCGCCCCCTGCCGGCCTTCCCTGACGGGGCTGGAAACGAAGGAAGCCTGGCCCGCGCAGCTGCAGGGCCTGACGATGAAAAACATTTGCCTAACCGCCCGGTCCTGTGGTAAAATAATATATTCCGAGCAGGGTGAGTTGCTGTTCACCCATTACGGCCTGTCCGGTCCCCTGGCCATTTCATGCTCGGCCCATCTGCCGGACGATCTTCATTCGGACGTGACGCTGGATCTCAAGCCCGGCCTCACCCCCGAGCAGCTTAAGGACCGGCTGGAAAGGGAGCTCAAGGCCAGCGGGAAAAAGCAGCTGGCCACCGTGCTGCAAACGCTGCTGCCCATGCGCTTTGCGGCGCTGCTGCCGCAGATCATCGGCATCGACGGGAAAACGCCCTGCAGCCAGACGGACAGCGCCGCGCGGCAGAAAATCTGCCTGTCGCTCAAAGCGCTGCCGCTCACCGTCAGCGGCATCCGGGATTACAGCGAGGCCATCGTCACCCGGGGCGGCGTGGCGGTGAAGGAAATCAATCCCGGCACCATGGAAAGCAAGCTGCTGCCGGGGCTGTACTTCGCCGGCGAGGTCATGGACGTGGACGCCCACACCGGCGGCTACAACCTGCAGATCGCCTGGTCCACCGGGGCCCTGGCCGGGCAAAGCGCCGCGGAAGCAGCCCTTTCGGATGAGGAGACAGGCGCATGACGGCGCAGGCTTTCCTGGCCGTTACCCTGGCGGCGCTGGGGCTGCTCTTTCTCCTTTTCGCGGTGCTCTTCGCCATGAAGAAGGAAAAGGCCTGCGGCCTGATCGCAGGCTTCAACGCGCTGACCAAGCAGCAGCAGGCCCAATACGACCGGGCCGCCATCGCCCGGGACTACAAAAAGCTCTTTATTCTGTGGACGGCGGCCGCGTTTGTCTGTGCCGGGCTGTGCCTGATTCTGGGGTGGATCGCCTATATCGCTTTTTTCGCGCTGCTGCTGGCCACCGCGGCGCCGCATATGCACCTGTGGGCCGAAAAGGCCTTTGCAAAATATAAGATCGCAACCGACCGGAAGGATGATCCCTGATGCAATACATTGTTTTGGACCTGGAATGGAACCAGCCCATTTCCTACCACTCCACCGCGTACAAAAGCGTGGGCGGCAAGCTGCTCTTTGAAATGATCCAGATCGGCGCCGTAAAGGTAAACGAAAAAATGGAAGTGGTGGATTCCTTCAGCCAGCTGATCCAGCCCCAGCATTACCTGAAGCTGCACCCGCGCATCGCCCGCATCACCCACATCACCCAGGAGGAATTGGAGGGCGCGCCGCTGTTCCCCGAGGCCATAAAGGCCTTCGCCGCCTGGTGCGGCGAGGATTACGCGCTGCTCACCTGGGGCCCCGACGATATTTCCGTGCTGAATCAGAACCTGACCTTCTATCATTGCGATACCGAGCTGGCCAGGATTTACGATCTCCAGCGTCTCTTTGGCGATTTTTCCGGCCAAAGCAAGGACCGCAAGGGCCTCAAGGCCGCCATGGAGCAGCTGGAAATCAATCCGGACGAGGAGGCCATGCCCTTCCACAACGCCGTGAACGACGCCTATTACACCGCCCTGGTTTTCGCCAGAATGCCGGAGCCGCAAAAGGTGCTGGATTATCCCCTGGTGCCCCGGAAGCTCCAGCATCTGGACAAGCGCAAGCGGGAAAGCACCGCCATTTTGCGGGTGCGCTCCATGAAGGACGCCATGAAGAGCAGCGCCGCCATGAATCCGCCCTGCCCCATCTGCGGCAAGCGCATGGAGGTCAAGGAAGGCTACGTACGGCAGAAGGAAAACCTGTACATGGCCCTGGGCGACTGCCCCCAGCACGGATTGGCCTTCGTGAAGCTGGCCTTTGGCAAAAACGACGAGGGCAAACGGATCATGACCCGCTCCTCTTCCCTGTCTGAGGAGCAAAACAAGGCTTACGTGAACACCAAGCATTTGCAGTGGGCGCAGAAGATCGCCCTGCAGCAGGCGGAGGAAAACGCCTGACGCCCCGTTGCCCGCCGCCGGGCCGCGTCCCCGGCGGTCTTTTTGAAAGGAGGGTCCCCATGATCACCGTCAAGCTCCTGGAGAAGATCGGCTCCTTCGAGCCCTACGTGACCGTGCGCAAAGTGATCGACGCCCTGGCCCCGGAGGCTGCGGACAGCGCCCTGGGGTGCTTCTGCGGCGGCAAGGTGCTGGAATTGAACGAAAAGATCACCGAATCCTGCCGCCTGCACCCCGTCACCTTCCAGAATGAAGAGGGCCGCCGCATTTACGAGCGCTCCCTGCGCTTCATCATGCTGCTGGCGGTGCGCCGCGCCCTGCCGGGGCGGCACATGCGCATCGAGCATTCCATCGGCTACGGCGTGTACGTGCGCCCGCTGGAAGGTGAACTGACCGCCGAAGAGGTCGCCCTGGTGGAAGCGGAAATGCACCGCATCGCGGACGAGGACCTGCCTTTTGAAAAAGAGAAATGGACTCGGCGGGAAGCCATCGCCTATTTCTCTCAGGAGGGCGAGGAAGACAAGACCCGCCTGCTGGCCTATCGCCCCTACGATCATTTCAACGTGTACCGCTGCGGCGGTATGGCGGAATATTTTTACGGGGCCATGCTGCCCTCCACGGGCAAAGTGCAGGTGTTCGCGCTCAGGCCCCACGCCCCCGGCATGGTGGTGATGATGCCTTCCCCCGCGGACCCCAAGCATCCCGCGCCCTTCGTTTCGCTGCCCAAGCACCTGGCGGTGTTCGCCGAATCCAACCGCTGGTGCGACATTTTGGGCTGCCTCAACGCCGCCGATCTCAACGACATGACCGTGGGCGGCCGCCTGCCCGATTTCATCCGGGTGAACGAGGCGCTGCACGACCGTTCCATCGCCGGCATTGCGCAGGGCATTCAGGAAAGAGGCAGCCGGGCGGTATTCGTGGCCGGGCCCTCCTCCAGCGGCAAAACCACCTTCGCCAACCGGCTGTGCATCCATTTAAGGGTGCTGGGCTTAAAGCCCGTGCTGATCTCCCTGGACGACTTTTATCTGGATCGGGATATGCTGCCGGTGGAGGAAAACGGCATGCCGGACCTGGAAGCGCTCTCCGCCCTGGATGTGCCGCTGCTGCGCCAGTGCCTGGATCAGCTTCTGTCCGGCAGGGAAGCGCAGATGCCCCGCTTTGATTTTCCTACCAGCAAGCGGAAGGCCGAAAGGTATCCGCTGAAGCTGATGGAGGACCAAATCCTGGTGATGGAGGGCATCCACGGGCTGAACCCGGCGCTGCACGAGGGCTTCGATCCGCAATTGATCAGCAAGGTATACATCAGCGAGCTTACCTGCCTGAACCTGGATCATCACAACCGCATCCGCACAACGGACGCAAGGCTGCTCCGCCGCATCGTGCGGGACCATCTTTTCCGCTCCACGCCGCCGGAAGAGACCCTGAACATGTGGAACAGCGTGCGCCACGGGGAAAACACCTGGATTTTCCCCTATCAGGAGCAGGCGGATTTCATGTTCAATTCCGCGCTGCACTATGAATTGCCGGTGCTCAAGCGTTACGCCTACGACCTTTTGCTGGCCATTCCGGACAGCGATCCGGTGTACCTGGCTTCCCGCAGGCTGGTAAAAATCCTGCATTACATCCTGCCTGCCACCGACGAAGCCATGCGGGACATTCCGCCCCTGTCGCTGCTGAGGGAATTCATCGGCGGCTGCACCCTGTATTGATTCCACCCTTCAAAGGAAATAAGCATGAACAGTCAGCCAACCTTTTTCGATCAGGCCCTGCCCCAGCCCCTGGCGGCCAGGCTGCGGCCCGAAACCATCGACGGTATCGTGGGACAAAAGCACCTGCTGGGGCCGGGAAAGATCCTGCGCCGGATCATCGAGCAGGACGCGGTTTCCTCCATGATCTTCTGGGGTCCCCCGGGCGTTGGGAAAACCACCCTGGCCACCGTGATCGCCCATCAGACCAAGGCCAGCTTCATCGAGTTTTCCGCCGTCACCAGCGGCATCAAGGAGATCCGCCAAGTGATGCAGCAGGCGGAAAGCAACCGGGCCTTCGGGGAAAAAACCATCGTGTTCGTAGATGAAATCCACCGCTTCAACAAGGCCCAGCAGGACGCCTTTCTGCCCTTCGTGGAAAAGGGCAGCATCATCCTGATCGGCGCCACCACGGAAAACCCTTCCTTCGAGGTCAACGGGGCCCTTTTGTCCCGGTGCAAGGTGTTCGTGCTCAAAGCGCTGACGGAGGATGAAATCCTGCAGCTGCTGTCCCTGGCCCTGGAAAGCCCCAAGGGCTTTGGCGGCCAGGGCGTGGAAAGCGAGGACGGGGCGCTGCGCCTCATCGCCGCCTTTGCCAACGGTGACGCCCGAATGGCCCTGTCTACCCTGGAAATGGCGGTGCTCAACGGCGAAGCCACGCCCACGGGCGTGATGATCACCCGGGAGATCGTGGAGCAGTGCACCAGCAAAAAATCCCTTTTGTACGACAAAAACGGCGAAGAGCATTACAACCTCATCTCCGCCCTGCATAAATCCATGCGCAATTCCGATCCCGACGCGGCGGTGTACTGGCTGTCCCGGATGCTGGAAGCCGGCGAGGACCCCTTATACGTGGCCCGTCGGGTGCTGCGCTTCGCCAGCGAGGACGTAGGCCTGGCCGATCCCCGGGCCATCGAAACCGCCCTGGCGGCTTATCAGGCCTGCCATTTCATCGGCATGCCGGAATGCAGCGTGCATCTGACCCAGGCGGTGGTATACATGGCCATGGCCCCCAAATCCAACGCCCTGTATATGGCCTACGAAGCCGCCAAGGAGGACGCCGTGAATCAGCTGGCAGAGCCTGTGCCATTGCACATCCGAAACGGCGTTACCGGCCTCATGCGCGATCTGGGTTACGGAAAAGGCTATCAGTACGCCCACGACACCGCCGAAAAGCTTACCGACATGCGCTGCCTGCCCGATTCCCTGTTGGGCAAGGAATACTATCAGCCCACCGATCAGGGCCTGGAGGCACGCTACAAGGAGCGTCTCCAGCAGATCAAGCAATGGAAGCAGGCGCAGCAAGCGCAAAATAAAAAGCCCGAATGATCTTCGGGCTTTTTCTTTGGGCCTGCTTTACTTCCTGCTCCTGACTTTGGCCCGGTCCGCCGCAAGGGGAATCGGGTTATTCTCCTTCTCCGGGAAGCAATCCCGCAGGATGCTGCGGTCCTCTCCGCCGGCAATGATGATATGGTCGATCAGGCGGATGCCCACGCTGCGCATGAGCCGCTGCAGTTCCATGGTCAAATCCACGTCCTCCACCGAGGGCTCCGCCGATTGGCTGGGGTGATTGTGGGTCAGCACAGCGCCCACGGCGTTATGCCGCATCAGCTCCTGCATGAGCAGGCGGGGATTGGCGCTCACCTCCGAAGGCGTGCCGGCGGATATGCGCACCGTGGCAATCAATTGCAGCTGCGCGTCAAAGCACAGCAAATAGAATTGCTCCACGTTGACGCCCAGGAACAGCGTGTGGCAATAGGCGGCCAGGCCCGCGTAGGTATCCAGCCGCCGCCGGGGCAAAAGCCTTTCCTGCTCATACATGCGCAGCATGGGCAGCAGCATGGTCAGCAGCGCCGAGGCCCCGGGGCCAACGCCATCCACCTGCTCCAATTCCGCCTGGGACGCCTCCAGCACCCCGCGCAGCGACCCAAAGCGCTTGATCAGCGCGTGGGCGATGGGGTTGGTGTCGATCCGTGGAATGGCGTAGGTCAAAAGCAATTCCAGCACCTCATGGGGCGCAAAACCACCCAGGCCTTCCCGCTTGTAGCGCTCCCGCAGCCTCATCCGGTGCCCCGTATGTTCCGACACGATCATCCCCTCTTTCCCCGCGATCCCCTTCTTTCCCGTATTTTATCATTTTCCGCGCCGGATTGCAACCACCCGCGCTGTTCCCTGCCCGTGCTGCTGCCGCGATGTTCCCTGCCCATGCTGAGATTACTTTTCCTGCGCCGTTTCATTTCCCTGCCGCTGCCGCATTTACCCGTCCTCCCGGCGCTGAAGCCCGCCAGATCAGATTATTTCAAAATTCTGCCAAATCAGATTTTTTCAAAATTCGTAGTTGACAATCTCCCCTTCATCGGCTATAATAGACCCGTTGCGTAGGGGAATGGTGTAATGGTAACACGTGGGTCTCCAAAACCTTTGTTGAGGGTTCGAGTCCTTCTTCCCCTGCCAAGCAAAAATCCTGTCACAATCGTGGCAGGATTTTGTTATGCGTTATTTCTTTTTGCTTCTTTGGTGTATGGCCCAGTATCGGCTGCCGGCTTTCAGTGCTTGGCATTGTACAGATGGATCATTTCATGGATTTTTTTACCGGGCTTGATCAGATCGTGGAGCGTATTGCCTTGATTGACCGTGTCGATCAGCGCGGCGATGTAGCGGTCCATTTTTACGGAGCAATACCAGGCGCGCTCCATCAATTCGGGCCTTTGGTAAATCAAATTCGTGGTGAGGATGCGGTCGAACCAGCCGGCTTCGTAAGCCCTGTCAAATTTCTCCAGGCCGCTGGTAAACAGACCGAAGGTGGAAAACACAAACACCCTTTTGGCGCCCATGCCTTTGAGCTGATGCGCGGTATCCAGCATGCTGCCGCCGGAGGCGATCATGTCGTCCACAACGATCACGTCCTTCCCCGTCACATCGCCGCCGCAAAAGTCATGGGCGATAACGGGGTTGGAGCCGTTTACGATCCGGGTATAATCCCGCCGTTTATAAAACATGCCAATATTCACGCCGAACAATGAAGCCAGAAACACCGCGCGTTCCGTGGCTCCCTCATCCGGAGCGATGAACATCATGTGACCGCTGTCCAATTGCAGATCCTCGTATTCCGTCAAAAACGCCTGGGTAAACTGCAGGGCGGGCGACACGTTTTCAAGGCCCATCAGCGGCACCACATTCTGGATTCTCGGGTCATGGGCGTCGAAGGTAAGCATGCTGTGCACGCCCATATTTTCCAGTTCGCGCAGCATCACGGCGCAGTCCAGGGATTCCCGCGTTGTTTTCCTGTGCTGCCGTCCTTCATACAGGAAGGGCATGATCACCGTGATCCGCTTCGCTTTTCCGTTGCAGGCGGCGATGACGCGTTTGAGGTCCTGATAATGGTCGTCCGGCGACATGCGGTTGATTTCGCCGTACATCTGATAAGTCAGCGAAGCGTTGCATACGTCCACCAGGATATACACGTCCATATCCCGCACGGATTCCTTCAGCACGCTCTTTCCTTCGCCGCTGCTGAAGCGCGGGCACTCCACGGGAATCAAAAAATGCTTGCCTTGCCGCCACTCGGAGAGGATATGGTCCACATGCTGTCCGATTTTCTCTGCAGACGGCAGAGCGATCAAAGCGATTTTTTCAGGCATAGCATCCGCCTCTTTTCCTTTTGATTTGCCAGTATGCCGCATAAAAACAATCTCACCTTTTTCTCACTGCTATTATATCCATTTTCTGCCTGAAAAGCAATATCAATCGGGCCGCGCCTGCATTCCGGGTCCATAATTTTTTACAGAGACCTCCGCTTTCTTTGTGTTGCGCCGCGGCGCGTTTTTTGTTACAATATAATATATACATTCCTTGGATTCATACAGGCGGAGGCGAAGCCATGTATTTGATGGGCATTGATATCGGCACCTCGGGGGCCAAATGCGTGATAACGGACCGAACGGGCCGCGTGAAAAGCAAAGCGACCGCCGGATACCCCCTGGAGGTGCCCCGGCCCTCCTGGGCGGAGCAGGACCCGGCCTGGTGGGTGGACGGCGCGTACGCGGCCGTGCGGCAAGCGCTTTTGGCCGGCAGCCTGTCGGGAAAGGATATCGCCGGCGTGTCCTTTTCCGGCCAGATGCACGGGCTGGTGGCGCTGGACAGGGAAGGCGCAGTCATCCGCAAGGCCTTCTTGTGGTGCGATCAGCGCACGCAGAAGCAGTGCGACGAGATCGAGCGGATCGCCGGCGGGCGGGACAGTCTGCTGTCCATGACCAATAACGTGATGCTCACCGGCTACACCGGCGGCAAGCTCCTGTGGCTGCGCGAGGAGGAGCCGGAGCATTTTGCCGCCATGACCGCCTTCCTCTGCCCCAAAGACTACCTGCGCTTCCGCATGACCGGAGAAATACGCATGGACGCATCAGAAGCCTCCGGCGTCGGGCTGTACGATACGAAAAACCGCTGCTGGGCCTGGCCGCTGATCGACGCGCTGGATTTGCCCCGGGGCATTTTCCCGCCCGTGGGCGAGGGCACCGATCCGGCGGGCTTTGTAACGGAAGAAGCCGCCCGGGCCACGGGACTGCTGCCCGGCACGCCCTGCTTCCTTGGCGGCGGCGACGCGGTGGTGCAGTCCTTCGGCTGCGGGCTGGTGGAAGAAGGCGCCGTGGGCACGGTGATCGGCACGTCGGGCAACGTATCCATGGGCTTTTCCGGCTATCGGGACAATCCCGGGGGCAAATTGCAGATGTTCTGCGGCGTCACCCCCGGCTCCTACATGAGCTTTGGGGCCACCCAGACCGCCGGCGGCGCGCTGAAATGGTTCCGGGATCATCTGGCGCTGGACGTGGTCAGCCAGGCAGAAAAGGAAGGAAAAAACACCTACGACCTGCTGGGGGCAATCGCTTTGCAGTCGCCGCCCGGGGCCAACGGGGTGGTGTTCGCGCCGTATCTGAGCGGCGAAAGGTGCCCTTACCCCGATCCCGACGCCCGGGGCGTGCTTTACGGCCTGAGCCTGAACACCTCCCGGGCCGACACGGTCAGGGCGGTAATGGAGGGCATCGTGTATTCCCTCCGGCAGATCGTGGATATTTACCGTTCCTTCGTTCATGTGGACGGAGTGATCGCCTCCGGCGGCGGCGCGGCCAGCCCGGTGTTTCTGCAGATGCAAGCCGACATCATGGAATTGCCGGTAGCCACCCTGCCATCAGCCGCCGAGGGCGGCGCCTTCGGGGCTGCGCTGATCGCCGGGATGGGCCTTAAGTGGTATAAAAATGAAGCCGAAGCCCTTTCCTGCCTGCAAAAAGAAAACGAATTTCTGCCCGATCCTGGCAGCGTGAAGCAATGCAAAAAGACCTACGCCCTGTACGAGCGCATCTATCCCGCCCTGCGGGAGGTGTACCGTCTGGGCGGCGGGCAATACGAGGAGGCATAAGAATGGAAAAGCATTTGAAGGATATGACCCTGGAAGAACTGACCCGGGAGGGCGGCATCCCCTGCAGCTGCGGCAAGGTGCACCGCTGCGGCCTCAGGTATTTCAAGGCCGGCCCCGGGGCGGTAGGCGATCTCCCCCACGCGCTGTCCGCGCGGGGCCGCCATCGTCCCTTCGTGGTGATGGATGAAAACACGAAAAAGGCCGCCGGCGAAAAGGTTGCAGCCGCGCTGGACGCAGCTGGCATCCCCCACACCGATTTTGTGTTTCCCCCATCCAAAGGCAAAATGGAGCCCGACGAATACGCCGTGGGCAGCCTGACCATGGCCATTGATCCTGCCTGCGACGTGATATTGGCCGTCGGCAGCGGCGTAATCAACGATTGCTGCAAGGTAGCCGCCCACGCCTGCCGCCTGCCCAGCATGGTGGTGTGCACCGCCCCCAGCATGGACGGCTACTGCTCCAATTCCGCCTCCATGATCCAGAATCACATCAAGGTGAGCCTGTACAACGCCTGCCCCGAGGCCATCATCGCCGACACCGACATTCTGGCCACCGCGCCGGACATCATGCTGCAGGCCGGCCTGGGCGACATGCTGGCCAAGTACGTGTCCGTGTGCGAATGGCGCATCAGCCACTTGGTGCACGGCGACCCCTACTGCGGGGAAATCGCCGGCATGGTGCGCGCCTGCCTCAAAAAGGTGGTGGATCACGCGGACGGCCTGATGCGCCGGGAGCCGGAAGCCCTGCAGGCGGTGCTGGAAGGATTGGTGATCAGCGGCATTTCCATGGCCTTTGCCGAAATCAGCCGGCCGGCCAGCGGCCTGGAGCATTATTTCAGCCACCTGTGGGAAATGCAGGCCCTGCAAAAGGGCGTGCCCAGCGATCTGCATGGCATCCAGGTGGGTGTGGGCACGCTGCTGACGCTCTGGATCTACGAAAACATGCTGAACATGGAATCGGTGGACGCTGAGCGGGCAAAGCAGGCCATGGCGGCGTTCTCTCCCCAGCAGTGGGAAAGCGAAATGCGGCGCATCTTCGGCCCCATTGCGCCGTCCATCCTGGCCATTGAAGATAAGGTCGGGAAAAACAAACCCGAAACCCAGCAGGCGCATCTGGATACCATATCCGCCCACTGGCCCGAAATCAGGCAGATCATAAAGGAAGAGCTGCCGCCGCGGCAGGATATTTACGCCCTCATGCAGCGCTGCGGCATGCCGCTGACCCCGGACGATCTGCATTTGACCCATCAGGAAACCGTAGACGCATTGCTTGGCAGCCGGGAAATCCGGGACAAGTACCTGACCAGCAGCCTGCTTTGGGATTTGGGGCTGCTTTCCGAAACAGCGCAAAAGCTCCCCTGGAATTGATTGCGAAAGGATGATTCATATGGCGGCCACCTGGCTCAAGGACGCGGTATTTTACGAAATCTATCCACAATCCTTTATGGATTCCAACGGCGACGGCATCGGAGATTTGCAGGGCATCATCGACAAGCTGGATTATGTGAAGGGGCTTGGCTGCAACGCCCTGTGGATCAACCCCTGCTTTGATTCGCCCTTCAAGGACGCAGGCTACGACGTGCGCGACTACAAAAAGGTGGCGCCCCGCTACGGCGACAACGATACCCTGTGCCGCCTGTTTTCCACCGCCCACGAAAAGGGCATCCGGGTGCTGCTGGACCTGGTGCCCGGTCACACCAGCGAGCAGCATCCCTGGTTCAGGGAAAGCGCAAAGGCGGAAAAAAACGAGTATTCCAACCGCTACGTGTGGACTGACAGCTGGTTTGCCGGCATCCGCAACATGCCCTACATCGGCGGCGAAGAGGAAAGGGACGGCACCTACCTGCTCAATTTCTTCAAGTGCCAGCCCGCGCTGAACTACGGCTTCTTCTCCATCGACCAGCCCTGGCAATTGCCCATGGAGCATCCCGACTGCCTGGCCACCAGGGAAGCCATCAAGGACGTGATGCGCTTCTGGCTGTCCCGGGGCTGCGACGGCTTCCGGGTGGACATGGCCAATTCTCTGGTGAAATACGACGATGAAAACAAAAGCGGCACCTCTCTGGTCTGGCGGGACATCCGCGCCATGCTGGATCGGGAATTTCCCGACGCCGCCCTGGTGGCTGAATGGAGCTATCCCAAGCAGGCCCTGCGCTGCGGCTTTGACTGCGATTTTTACCTGAACAACTGGGGCAACGGCTACAACACCCTCATGCGGGATTACGAGGATGCCTCCACCCCCAACAACAGCTTTTTCCTTAAGGACGCCCCGGACCGGGACATCCGCCGCTTCCTGGACGTGTACGAGGATTGGTATTCCGACACCCGGGACAAGGGCTACATATCCCTCATCACCTGCAATCACGACACCCTGCGGCCCCGCTTCGCTCTGGATGAGGAAGAATTGAAGCTGGCCTACGCCTTCATCTTCACCATGCCCGGCGTGCCCTTCCTCTATTACGGCGACGAAATCGGCATGCGCTACCGCCGCCTGCCCACCAAGGAGGGCGGCTATACCCGCACCGGCTCCCGCACGCCCATGCAATGGAGCCACGAAAAAAACCTGGGCTTCTCTCAGGGCGATCCCGAAAGCCTCTACCTGCCCGTGGACCCGGCGGAGGACGCGCCCACCGTGGCCGATCAGGAAAAGAATCCCGATTCTTTGCTCAATACCGTGAAAGCGCTGCTTTCCCTGCGCCATCGGGAAGCCGATCTGCAATCCGACGCCGTCTACGCCCCGGTGTGCACCGAAAAGAACAAGCCCTTCGTATACAAGCGGGGCGAAATGCTGCTGGCGGTGAATCCATCGGGCGAAGAGCTCTCCGCTCCCGTAAACGCCGGGGGCAGGCAGCCCATCTTTACCCTGGGCAGCGTGAAGATCGAAGAAAGCGCCCTTGCTTTGGGTCCCCAGTCCTTCGCCGTGCTGAAATGAAACGGCGAAACAAACAAACCGCGCTGATAACCGGCGCGGTTTCAGACTATCGACAAACCCTGGGGATGCATCGAAGGGGCCGTAGCCCCTTCGATTGTAATCCGCAGGCGGCGACATGTGCGTCGCCGAGGAGCGGCTGAAAGCCGCTTCCTATATTAAT
>Ga0310694_10001493_pt1 | contig 26348 bp, 29 predicted proteins | sample 174DNAGHGhighgp2_FD_203884 | JGI IMG/M metagenome (GOLD analysis project Ga0310694, IMG submission 203884) | Sheep rumen microbial communities from Palmerston North, Manawatu-Wanganui, New Zealand - 1742 DNA GHGhigh gp2 (v2) (version 2) | ecosystem: Host-associated > Mammals > Digestive system...
TTTTTATAATTGCAAATATCATTATACAGTTATTCTCTTTTTAGTTGACATACTAAAAATTATTCGTTAAATAATTGCAGAAAAAGAAAGACAAACCGATGCTTCACTATCTTCGCAATTTTGCAAAAATCATCAATCAAGGTATAAAATTTCGCATAAGCAATCGTTCCTTTATCATTATTAAAGGAATGAATCTCTATTATATATACAAACGTTACGAAAAAACGGTCATTTACGTCGACAATATCCGATGCTAGCTTTGCGGCTTATTGGAATCCGGCAATATCGAGAATATCAGCGCCAACAAAATAACCAAAACACTCATCAGCAACGGAATACGATTACCGTATTGCCCGAACAATGTCAAATGTGCTTCCTCCGGCTTAACCAAAGCATCAACCATACCGCGCACACCTAGCGGAATCTGCGCCACAATACGACCGTACGGATTAATCACCGCACTTATGCCGCTGTTAGCACTACGCACCACCGAAATACCTTCCTCAACCGCACGCATTTGCGCCGCTGCCAAGTGTTGATACGGTCCCGAACTGATACCATACCAGCCGTCATTGGTCAGCACCACTGCCCACTTAGGTCGGTCGGCACCTTTTTTTACCACCTCATCAGAAAAAATCACTTCATAACAAATCAGCGGAGCAAATTCCGGATAATCGCCCACTTTAAGCGTTTTGAACTTCTCGCCGCGTCCGAATTCTGCCACCGTATTGGCAATCGGCCGCACCCACTCCGGCAGATATTTTCTGAACGGAATATATTCACCGAACGGCACTAAATGATTCTTGTCATACCACCCGACCAATGTGCCTTTTTTATTGATTACCCCGAAAGAATTGTATGGTGTATAATAATACCCGTCATCAACTCTGCGCAAAAAACCGGTTATCAAATGCCCGTATGTCGGCACTGCTGCCGTAAGCTTGCGATTATGTATTTCGTCATAAAGTAAATCGTACGGATATGCGGTTTCTCCCCAAATCGTAAAATCAACATAGCCGATATCTTTTTCTCGGCTCAAATCAATATACGTTTGCAGATTTTTTTCCAGCGCCGCGCGGTCCCATTTTAAAGTCTGCGGAATACTCGGCTGTACCAGACGCACCATAATCGAATGTCCGTCCGGCACTTCGGGTTTGGTATCCAAAACATATTCTCCGAATTGCCAAACTCCCAATCCCGCCAACAAAGACAAACATGCCGCTGCGGCACGATATTTGCTCGGTTGCACCAACCACACGGCCGGCCATGCCGCCACCAGCACCGTCAACAAAGAAGTGCCGTAAGTGCCGAACACTGCCAAAATCTGCAACATCGCCGGATTAAAAGTCAACACCGAACTGACCGGATTCCACGGAAATCCCGTCAGCAAAAAGCTGCGCAACCATTCGGCAGATAAACACCATACGGCGGCAAACAGCAATATTTTGGAAAAGATATTGCGGCCGTATTTGGTCACCGCAACCGGCAAAATCGTAAATAAACCGAAAAACGCACCGTTTAAGAGCAACACCAACGGATACAACCAACCGGTTTGCGCCACATCAATCAGCAATGCGTTGCCAATCCAATAAAATCCGGCGGCAAAATAACCGAAGCCGAACCAATAACCCAACCCGACAAGTTTGCGAGTGCGATTGGTGCCGAATGCCAAAAACATCAGGCCGGAAAAGGCTAAAAACAAAGCCCAAAGCTGGTGGTACGGAGGTAATGCCAAAGTCAAAATCGCACCCAACACAAAGGCTGCTGTTTTCGGGTATTTTATCACTATTTTAACCGCTTTTTCGCCTCGCGACAAATCGTCTTTGTTTGTCGCCGTCCGCAAATCATCCGCAACCGCCGGTTCCTTCTTCTGTGCGGTTTTTTGCGCTTTTTTATTATGCACCGTTGTTGTTTTCGCTTTAGTTGTTTTTTTCTTGACCGGAGTTTTTTGTTCCGTTGTTTTATGCTTTTTTTCTGCCATCATTCCCCCTCATACGGATTGGCAATATCCAAAGTTTGCAAAATTTCTTTTTCCAAATTTTCCATATACGCGGCTTCATCCGGCGTTTGGTGGTCATATCCGGAAAGATGCAGAAAACCGTGTGTCAGCAAATGGCAAAAATGTGCATACAACGTGACTTCCTGCTCATCAGCCTCGCGCACCATAGTTTCATACGCTAAAATAATATCTCCGAGTTCAATTTCGTCATACGGCTCGTTATCGGCATCAAAATCGGCAAAATCCAAATTAGCAAAAGAAAGTACATTGGTCGGCTTATCCATACCGCGAAATTCTTTATTGAGGTGATGCACCGTTTCGTCATCACTCAAACATACATTGATTTTCAGCGGCTTGGAGCTATGCAAAAAATCCGGATTTTCGTGGTTTTGCAAATAGCCGAAAGCGGCGGATTTTACTTTTTCCGCCACCTGTTCGATATTTGCAATCGTCGCCGACCACCGCTCGTCGTCAACGACTGTTTCCAAAACAATCTCAGATGATGTTTTCATATTGTGCCGCTTCTTTGGTGCGTTTACTCTTTTCTTCGTAGGCCTTAACAATTTTAGCAACCAAGCCGTGACGTACCACATCTTCAGAACCGAACGTCACCGAAGAAATGTTATCAACGTGTTTTAAGGTGCTCAATGCATCGCGCAAGCCGGAAATCACCCCGCTCGGCAAATCCACCTGACTCAAGTCGCCGTTTACCACCATGCGTGAGTTTTCGCCCAAACGGGTTAAAAACATTTTCATTTGCATTGGTGTAGTGTTCTGCGCCTCATCCAAAATAATGAAAGAATTGGCAAGCGTACGACCGCGCATAAAGGCAAGAGGTGCGATTTCTATTTCGCCCAACGCCAACTTTTTATCCACCTGCTCCGCCGGCAACATTTCATAAAGCGCGTCATATAACGGACGCAAATACGGGTCGACTTTTTCTTTTAAATCCCCCGGTAAAAAGCCCAAATTTTCTCCGGCTTCCACTGCCGGACGCGATAAGATGATTTTATCTATCGTGCCTTCAAGCATCATTGAAACCGCCAGCGCCACCGCCAGATACGTCTTACCGGTACCCGCCGGTCCCAAGCCGAACACCAGTTCGTTTTTCATCATCTCCTGAATATATTTGGCTTGATTGGCCGAACGCGGATAAATATAGCGTTTTTTGGTTTTGAGCACAATGTCGGTCAGATTCTGTTTATCGTCTTCGGTGTGTACATCGCCGCTCATTCTGACGGCCGCTTTTACTTCCTGCTCGCCCACATCAACCCCGCGGCTGACCTTGTTATATAAGATTTCAATCGCCGTTTTGGCATTTTCCACATCGCTTGCGCTGCCTTTAACCGTAATCTGATTACCGAAACTCAAAATCTCCACATTGAGCATTTTTTCAATCAGCCGCAAATTACTGTCTGCCTCGCCGACAAGTTGTTGCACCAGTTGATTGTTAAACAATTCAAAACAAATTTCCGCCATATTAAATCTCCTTTCCGGTCAGCGAATTGGTAGTCGCTTCCACTATTTTTGCTTCCACAATTTTGTTTATGTTAGCACCATCCGTTTCAATATGCAAGTTTTGCATATACGGAGTGCGCCCGATAAGCTGTCCTTTATGCCGCCCTTTTTGTTCCAACAGCACCGGCATAACCTTACCGACACAGCTCTGATTAAACTTGGTTTGATAGTCAAACAAAAGATTTTGCAAAATATCCAAACGCTCTTTTTTGATTTTTTCTTCCACCTGATTTTCCATAACCGCTGCCGGAGTTCCCGCTCTGCGGCTGTATTTAAACGAAAACGCCTGAATATACTTCACTTCGTTTACCACGTCGAGTGTTCTCTGAAAATCATCATCGGTCTCCCCCGGAAAGCCCACAATAAAATCCGACGACATGCCGATATGCGGATTGGCTTTTTTGAGTTTTTCCACGATTCGCAGATAATCACCCGAAGTGTGTCGCCGATTCATCGCTTTCAAAATCCTGTCTGAACCTGATTGTATCGGCAAATGCAAATACGGCATCAACACCTCAATATCTTTATGACAGGCAATCAAATCATCGCTCATATCTGCCGGATATGAGGTGGTATAGCGAATACGCTTAATCCCGTCAAGTTCTGCCACCCGATGCAGCAAATAAGCCAAATCGCGCTCTTTGCCGTTGGCATCTTCGCCGTGATAAGAGTTCACGTTCTGTCCCAAAAGATTGATTTCCAGCGTACCGGTCGCCAAAAGCCGCTTAGCCTCCTTAATCACTTCTTCTACCGGCCGCGAATATTCCACTCCGCGCGTATACGGCACCACGCAATAAGTGCAAAAGTTGTTGCATCCTTCCTGAATTGCCAAAAAAGAACAAGCGCCTTGTGCTTTGTTTTCCGGCAGAAAATCAAACTTACTCTCGGCCGGAAAATCCGTATTAACCACGCTTTCGTGCTCTTTATCCGTCTTAATTTTACGCAACACTTCCGGTATTTTATGATACATCAGCGGCCCCAGAGCAAAATTTACATACGGTGCACGCTTGATAATCTGCTCGTCCTCTGCCTGCACCACGCAACCGAGAACGCCGATAATCGTATGTTTGCCGACTTCAAGCCGTTCATCGGCAATCAGTTTTGCCCGTCCCAAATCGGAGAACAGTTTTTCCGCCGCTTTTTCTCTGATATGGCAAGTATTAAACAACACAATATCGGCCTCAGCCTGTTTGGTAGTTTCCTCATAGCCTTCATTTTTCAACATATCGGCAATGCGCGATGAATCATACACGTTCATCTGGCAGCCGAAAGTTTTAATAAAATATTTTTCAGACACTTCATATTCCCTTATATTTTCGTTATATTCATCATTAAGCCATTATTCGCAAAATTTCAAATCTTTTTTGCGGGTTGCACCGATAATTACGCAAAATAATGCACCGAAACAAAAATTTATGATTTTTTAATTTATCTTATATAAAATACCTACTATATTAGTGTCTGAAGGAGAGGTACCCGTATGTCAAACATTACCAATATTCTGCCGTCTTATCTGAATACGGCCACAGCAGAGGAAAAAACGGTATTTTTTCAAGTTTTGTTGCATCTGGCTGATTCCGACGGTTTTACTGATAAAAATGAGATAACTTTCATTAAAGAAGCGGCTAAGGCTCAAGGAATTGAAGATTTGGATACCTTAAAAGGTTTTGAGGATGAAGAAAAAGTCTTGAAAAATGTGAAAATCATCAAAGACCGCCATCTGGCCATGGAACTCATTCGCGAAATGTGTATGCTCTCCCACGTTGACAATATCCTTTCTGACGAAGAAACGCTGTTTATCGGCAAAGTGGGAATTGCTCTCGGTATTGAAATGGAAAAAATCGAGCAAATCAGCAACTGGGTAATCGACCATATTTTCTGGTTGGAACAGGCTAAGGTTATTTTTGAGGAAAGATAATTTATGGGGCGTTACGAAAATTGCACACACTTTGATGCTTTGTATGACGCAACGGAAAACTGTTTTCCGGCGGTCAGCCGTCAAAATGCCTGCACCATTTTGCGTGAAGTAATTCTGGCTCCGGATGATTATACGGTTGAGTTCGGTAACAAAACTTACGACAAGCCGGAGATTATGAACAAACTTGCCAAAGAGTTGGCCTTAAGTTGTGTTTATGAATCACCCGAACAAACGCATTACGATATACTGGAAAATGCCGCCAACATCATCAAACACATGAACGACGGCTACATCACGCGTGAAGATTACGAAGAAAGGTCCGAATTTTTGGAAATGGTCGAGCGCTACGAATTTACGTTGTTTACGGCCTTCTGTTTTTTGCGTGCTTTGGATACCGATGACGCTTCCCGTCTTGAGGAATTACGGCTCAACATTACCCGCTTGCGCGAGATTCACGATTTGATTTCAAATTATACCCGTGATGAAACGGATACCGAAGTCGGCCGCGAAGATTATGAACGCGCCAAACCGATTTATAAAATGCTTAAATCGCTCCAAAGTTTGGGCTACGATTATAATTTCAGCCCGAAAGAGCGTGCCAGTTTGGATATTGATCACGAAGACGATACTGATTTAACCGATTCGTTCAATGCCGTAAATTGGCTCAAAAGAATTATGTTATTGGAATTGCGGCTCGAAATCGGTACACCGGTGGAAGTCAGAGAACCGGCCGCGGCTCCGCAAAATGAAGCGCCGCATGAATCGTCTGCACAGGCAAATGACGATATCAGCGAGCGTATTGCCCTGTTGCGCGGAACATTCAATAAAAGAAGATTTGACAAGAACAGATTTCTTGTGTTAGAAAAAGCTAAAGCATCGTCATCCGGTGGTGACAATAACGATTAAGGAGTTCAAAAATGGGAATTATCGCATTATTTTTATTACCGCTGTTAAATATTCTCAGCATTGCGATTGATATTTATTTCAAGGTTGTGGCCGTGGACATTATCCTTTATTGGATGTTTCACTATAAACTGATGTCCGTACACAATAAATATGCGGAAAAATTTATGGAGATATTAAAGAACCTGACCGAACCGGTATATAAAATGATTCGCCAGAAAGTTCCGCCGGTTTCCGGATATGACGTTGCACCATATATTTTGCTGTTGGTTATCATTTTCGTATATCAGTTTGTATCTAATCTGACCGAATGGGTTAAACAAGGATTGATGTGATACAGCCTTTTTTTGAATCAGGTAAAGACGGATTTTTCGTCCGCATCAAATTAACCCCGAATGCTTCGTTTTGCGGTTTCGGTGAGCTTTTTGTTTATGCCGACGACACGGTTTATCTAAAGGCCGGAGTTACCACCGCTCCCGAAAAGGGCAAAGCCAATAAAGAGCTGATTAAAATGCTGGCCAAAGAACTGGAAATTTCAAAACAAAGCATCGAACTTGTATCAGGCGCCACCACTCACTATAAAAAGTTTTATGTTGCCCTGCCGCTCACTCCGCAGTTGCAAAATAAGCTGAATAATTTAGTCAAAGGAGATTAAAATGACTGCGCAAATAATTGACGGACGTTTGATTGCCGCCCAAATTCGCGACAATCTCAAACAACAGATTTCTGCTTTGCCGCAAGCTCCGAAATTGGCCATAATTCTGGCGGGCAACGATTATTCCAGCCTGATTTATGTGCGCAACAAACAAAAAGCTGCCGCGCAAATCGGTATGGAAACACAGCTTTTTCATCTTGATGAAACAACTTCAGAAGACGATTTATTGCAACTGATTGACCGCTGTAATGCCGATTCGCAAACAAACGGAATCATCGTGCAATTACCATTGCCGGAGCATTTGCATACCCATCGCATTATAAATCGTATTCTGCCGCAAAAAGATGTTGACGGCTTTCACCCTTACAATACCGGTATGCTGCAAAACAACGAAAAGCCGTATTTTATTGCGGCAACTCCGCTCGGGATTATGACTTTGGTTAAGTCCGTATGTCCGGATTTAAGCGGTAAAAATGTGGTTATTATCGGCGCTTCGCTGATTGTCGGTCGCCCTCTCGCCACCTTGATGCTCAATCAGGAATGTACGGTCACGATTACGCACATTCACACGCAAAACATAAAGGAACTGACCCGCAAGGCCGATATTTTGGTGGCCGCCTGCGGTGTAGCCAAACTGGTTAAACGTGATTGGTTGAAATCGGGAGCTGTCTTGATTGATGTCGGCATTAACCGCCAAAACGATAAAATTTGCGGCGATATAGATTTTGACGACGTTCTCTCCACCGCTTCTGCCATTACTCCGGTGCCGGGCGGAGTAGGACCGATGACTATTGCCATGCTCTTAAAAAACACCGTTGACGCTTATTATTTACAAAACAAACCTCTTTAATCCGCCGATTTTGCCATTATATTTAAAGCCTCGTTCATTGATGGAGGTAAATATATGCAGCAAACAAATTCCGCCGATATTTTTTATTATGATGCCAGACGCGGCGTGCAATCGGCATTCAATGATATTTTTGAAAACAAGGCCCTGAAAACATTTACTTCCGATAATATTTACCGCTTCTTACGCTATGCCGAAGAATTAGCGCCCGAGGTAATGATTTTAAACTTAAGCAACGACGATAGGCAAATCTCCGCCATCATACAAACCTTGGAAAACAAGCTTAAAACCGACGACTTTCCGATTGTGGTGTTATATTCTCACAACGAACCGTTTGAAGTCAGCCCGCGGGTGGCACACTATTTGAATATGCCGCTCGATTATTATCGGCTCACCGACATTGTCGAAAGTTACAGCTTTGGGAGCAAAAAACACCAAATATTGCTGCTTGACCGCTTTTTACCGCAATCGGATAAACTGCACGAATGGTTGGCGGCCCGTAACATTTCTTATTTTGAGGTACACAACATTGACGCCGCCGCCAGATATTTGCAAAAGAATCAGCCTCACGCGGTGTGGGTTGAATATGCGCCGGAATTTATCTCCGCCCGCCATACTTTACCTCATCAACGCATTTTTTATGTGGATAGACATCAGGATACAGCTGAAATTCAAAAGTTTTTGCCTTAGTATTGCTTCATATTTACAATATTTGAGGAAAAAATATGTCTTTCAACGGCCTTGTTCGTCGCATTTATGACGAAGTTATTCATTTATCTGCCAAACAACACGCTCTGTTTTGGCTGGCGGTAATTTCATTCGTGGAAAGTTCGTTTTTTCCGATTCCGCCGGATATTATGCTGATTCCGATGATTCTGGCCACTCCGAAACAGGCGTGGAAAATCGCCGGCGTATGCACGGTTGCCAGCGTCATCGGGGCTTATCTCGGATATATCATCGGCTTTTATTTCTTTCAGCTTATCGCCGAACCGTTACTGAATTTTTATGGATATTTGGATAAATTCAATGAATTTAAAAATCTCTATAACGAATACGGCGCGTGGATTGTGTTCGGTGCCGGTATTACTCCGTTCCCCTACAAAATCATTACTATTGCCAGCGGCGTTGTCCACTTGAATCTGGCGGTGTTTACCGTTGCCTCGGTTATTGCCCGCGGCTTGCGATTTTTCCTGATAGCGTGGTTATTGTATGCTTACGGCGAAAAAATGCGCACGTTTATTGAAAAAAATCTGGGTTGGTTGTCGATATTGTTTTTAGTTTTGCTGATCGGCGGCTTTGCTTTGCTCAAGCTTTTCTGAAATTTCTTTTTTCAGCTTCAGCATATAGTCCACCACATCTTGGTCATCCCAATCAATCGAGCCGGTAATCTGCCCCACTTCTTCGCCGTTTTTATTAACCAATATTGCCGTCGGCGTTACCGCAATCGCCATACCGCCGCGAAAGTTCGATTTGCGATCATTATAGCTGACCATATTGTCGGCACCGAGCCGTTTTAAAAACGCGCGTTTTTCCGCCGCTGATTTCCACTCGTTGTCCGGCGATATCAAAATAACTTCTATGCCTTTGCCCATTGTTTTACGCACAAATCGCCCCAGATGTACCAAATCTTTCAAACACGGACCGCAACTTTTTGACCACACCACCGCCATCAGCAAATCGGATTTAAACTCCGTCAGCTTATAAGCATTCCCGTTATCGTCATAAATACTCAGCGCCGGAATATAACGCGGCTTGGGAAACATATTTATCTTTGCCTCCGCCGTGCCGATATACCCCGCCAACATCCATAAAACCGCCAATATTTTCAAAATCTTATTCATTAATTAACAACTTTCTGCGAAAAATATAAATTATCTTTAACTTTTAACCTATAATATGCTAAATATAGTTAAAGATTCAAAAATAAAAGGTTAATAAATGCAAAATCCGTATAAAATTTTTATGCTGTTGTTGATGGCAGCGTTTATAATGACAAGCTTAACCGCCTGCGGACGCTATTCTAAGCCGCAACCTGTGGCAGGAAGCGACTTTCCGCACAGTTACCCGCGCAATGAGGAGTAGATAAATGGCTGATAATAATACCATTGAACGCATCCCGTATGTTGAATTTGCCGACAATGCCAACGAACGCACTCCGTGTGTGTTGGTACTTGATTGCTCCGGCTCCATGCGCGGAGAGCCGATAAAGCAGCTCAACGCCGGTTTGGTGGCGCTTGAAAATGAGCTTAAAGACGATATTGATGCCAGTTCCCGTGTGCAGTTATTGATTATCAAAGCTTTCGGCAAAGACGAAGTAAAAATCGAATCCGATTGGACCGACGCCATGAATTTTTCGGCACCGGTAATGGAAGCGGGCGGACTTACTCCGCTTGGCAAAGCTATGGAAACCGCCTTGCAAAAAATTGAGGAACAAAAGTGCCTTTATGACAGTTGCGGCGTAACTTCAAAACGCCCGTGGATATTCCTCATCAGCGACGGCGAACCAACCGATTACGGATGGGAAGATTCGGCAGAAATATGCCGCTATGCGCAAAAAAACAAAAAGGTGGTAATTCATGCCATCGGCACTCAGGGCGCCAATTTGGATAAACTGGCCAAGTTTTCGATATTGCCGCCGAAACGCTTGACCGGCCTGAAGTTTACGGAATTTTTCCTCTGGCTCAGCCGCAGTGTTTCGTGCATTTCCAAGGCTGCACCTAATGCCAATAACTATCTTGATGACATAACGGAATGGAATGAAAAGTAAAAAATATGCCGACAAACAACAGTAACATACGGCTTTTATCCGTCTCGGTCCGCGGCTCGTTGCATAAAGCCAACGGCTTGCCTTGCCAAGATTACAGCTGTTATCGTCGGCATAAAAACAAAGCAGTCGGAATTGTTTCTGACGGTGCCGGTTCGGCCAAATATGCCCAAACCGGAGCCAAAATCATTTGCGAAACTTTGTGTGATTTGCTGATAAGAGCCAATCTGAAAAACATTCGCCAAACCGTGATTGAGGCCATCAACGTGGCTCGGCAAAAGCTGATTCTGCACCGCCTCAACAAAAGTAAAAGTGCCGATGATTTAATAAATTTTTCGGCCACATTGGTCGGCTTTTTCTATCATAACGGCCGCGGCATATTTTTCCATATCGGTGACGGCGCCGGTATAGCATTCGGCACCGGCTCTTATGATAATATGATTATTTCCGAGCCGGAAAACGGCGCTTTTTCGTGCGAAACCTATTTCTACACCATGGATGATTGGCAAGATTGCCTACGCTTTATTCCGTTTGAAAACGTTGACCGCTTGTTACTCATGACCGACGGCGTGACCGGATTCGTGTTCTCCGATGATTTCTATAAAATCCATCGCAAATTCTTGATTCCGATTGTCGAGTATTTGGAAAAAGAAAATCGCCGCACTTACGCCGTTAAGGCTTTGCGCAATACACTTGACGATGTGCGCGCACGCCGCCTCAATGCCGATGACAAAACCATTTTATGGGCCAAACTGCAATGACAGAAGCTAATATGACATATTTGGCTTTATATCCCGACGGCCACAATGAAAAAATTATGTTAGGCGAACTGCTGAATAAGGGCGGTGCCGCCGGCAAAATTTATCGTGATGCCTCTCATCCGCACAGCGTTGCCAAGATTTTCCACGAAAAAGAACGCAGCGATACCAATCGGCAAAAGCTTGAAGCTATGTTGTTGAACCGGCCGAATATTCCGGCCCTTATGGAAGACGGCAAGCAATACATTCAAATAACTTGGCCGACTGCTTTGCTGGAAGATGAACAGGGTTTTTGCGTCGGCTATCTGATGCCGGAAATCGACACTAACGAAGCCGTTTCGCTCGACCACCTCATTCAAAAAGCGGTGCGCCAACGTTTAGGGCTGACCGAGCGTTACAGAGCCCGCGTTTTTGCCGCTTTCAATATTGCTACCATTGTGGCGCAACTTCACGTCCGCGGACACTATATCGTGGATTTGAAACCGTCAAACGTGTATGTTTATAAAAGAAATCAACTGGTGGTGGCGTTTGACTGCGACGGTTTCTCGATTCAGGGAGAAAACGGCGCACGCTATCCGGCAGAATTTGTGAGCGAAGAATATATTTATCCGGAAGGAATGAATCTGACTTGCAAAGAAATGGGCGAAGAACAGGATAAATTTGCTTTGGCGGTGATTATCTTCAAACTTTTGAACGAGGGTATTCACCCGTTTTCGGGAACTCCGCGCCAAACCGGGGATATGCTCTCAATTCAGGAGCGTATTGCCGGCTATCACTATGCTTACGGATTTTGGCCGGATAATTATCAAATGCCGAACCCGTACAGTATTCATGATTATCTCGACAAAGAGACGATGAATCTGTTTGAGCGCGCCTTTACCAAAGGTGGCGAACGTCCGAGTGCGCTTGAATGGCAAACTCATCTGGCTTATTTGTTGGATAGAAACCATTTCAAACAATGCAAAAAAGATAAAAATCATATCTATTTTACTCCCAAAGGTTGCGGCTTATGCATTGTGGCTGAAAAATTTAAAGAACAGGTGGAAAACTATAAAAAACAACAGGAAAAACCTGAAACAGTGCGCGGTTTGAGCCTGAAAAAACTGGCAACCGAGAATTTGCGTAAGACTAAATTGGAAAAAGAGCAAATTAAAAACATCGGTCATTATTTTTTATATGCCCTGCTGGCAATTTATTTGCTGTTTTTCACCTTTTTATATAAAATTGCCGGCATATTCAAAGATATTTTAACCGAAAGCGGTATCTTTGTGCAGCTGATTCTGGTGGTTTTGAGTATTATCGGCATAAATCGCCTGTTGGCGATTGTTGCGCAGAAACTGCCGGATCGCAAGAATCAAAACATTCTGAGTATGTTGCAAATCTACGGCTATATCTGCCTGCTGATTGCCTTTATTGCGGTCAATGGTTTACCGCTGGATTGGTTCCGTTTAGCTCAGTAATTTTCCAATAGTTTCTCTCGGGTAACTATGAGTCATAAAAGTGCCTACTTTTCAAATAAATAAAAAGTGATTATATTTTTTAAAAATACTCCGAATCGATTCGGAAAACGGTATTTTGTGGCAAAAACAAGAGAGGCTTAAAACAATGAAAGCATTAAATAAACTTAATATTTCAGGGGCTATGGTATATCCGCTGATTGAAGGCGGTAAAGGTATTAACGGTACTGACGGTAAAAGTTCCGGTTCTTGGGCCAAAGAAGGCGGTGTCGGCACCATTTCGATGGTAAGCCCGACCGAAATCTCTTTGGAGGGTTCGATTATTCCGGAAATTTTCCACGAAAAAATCCGCGCCAAGCGCCATCGCGAAATGGTTGAATATGCCATCAAAGGCGGCATTTCGCAAGCGCAAATAGCACACGATATAGCCGGAGATAACGGACGTATCCACATCAATATGCTGTGGGAAATGGCCGATTCGCAAGAGGTTATAACTCGCGTACTTGAAGGCGCCAAAGGGCTTATTCACGGCGTTACCTGCGGTGCCGGCTTACCGTATAACTTAGGCAAAATCGCCTCAGAGCATAATGTTTATTATTACCCGATTATTTCTTCGGCACGCGCCATGACGGTTTTATGGAAACGTTCTTTCAAAAATTATGCCGAATATCTGGGCGGCGTGGTTTATGAAGACCCTTGGTTGGCCGGCGGACATAACGGACTTTCAAATGCCGAAGACCCGCTTTCGCCGGAGCGTCCGTACGAGCGCTTGGTTGCTCTGCGTCAGGTTTTGAACGAACTCGGCCTTAAAGATTTGCCGATTATTATTGCAGGCGGCGTTTGGAGTTTGAGCGATTGGCAGGATTATATTGATAATCCGGAACTCGGCAATGTGGCTTTCCAATTCGGCACTCGCCCGATGATTACCAAAGAAAGCCCTATCAGCGACGCATGGAAACTATTGATGATGCACGCCAAAAAAGGCGATGTTATCTTGCAAAAATTCAGCCCGACCGGTTTCTTTTCTTCGGCAATAAAAAACAATTTTCTCAGCAACCTGATGCGCCGCAAAAAAGCCGAAATTCCATATAGCGACACCGCAACCGACGAACTGACCTTTTTGTTGCCGATTGCGCCGCACAAGGCCGTTTACATCAATCCGGCAGATAAAAAACAGGTGGAAGAACAGCGCACTCAGGGTTATTCAATGATTAAGGAAACACCGGATTCAACTTTGGTATTTTTAACGCCGGACGAATGGATTGAAATGCAAAAACAGCGCTCCGAATGTGTCGGTTGCCTGTCACAATGCCAATTCTCAAGCTGGTCACGCGAAAACGGTTGCACCGGCAAAATTCCGGACCCGCGCACCTATTGCATCCACCAAACCTTAATGAACATCGGTCACGGCGGCGATATTCAAAACAATCTGGCCTTTGCCGGACACAACGTTTATCGTTTTGCCACCGACCCGCTGTATGCTCACAATCACATCCCGAGTGTACACGAACTGTTTAAGGCCATTTTGGAAGGTAAATAATCCTCCTGCAACAACAAAAAAGTCCCCGAAACAATCGGGGACTTTTTTATATCGAACAATCCGTTAAAGATTATTTGGATTTTGTTTCGATTTTTTTACCGTTCAAATCAAACTTTTCAACTTGCGCATTGTCGTTCAATTCTTTGATGATTTCGGCAACGGCCTGCTGACCCAAATTAATTTTGATTTGTTCTTTTACGTTTTCAAGCGGCAACGGTTTGGTATCGCGAATATCTTCAACCAAAATTACATGATAGCCGAATTCAGTCTTAACCGGAGTCTTGGAATAAGCACCCTTATCCAAAGCAAATGCGGCCTTAGAAAATTCCGGAACCATTGCTTTTTCCGTAAAGTACCCCAAATCGGATTGGTCTTTGGAAAACTTACGAGCCAATTCATCAAAAGAAGCTTCTTTAGCTTCCAACTTGGCGATGATATCTTGAGCCTCTTTTTCGGTTGCCACCAAAATATGTTTGGCTTTGATTTCTTTTTCGCTTTCAAACTTAGAAACATAATCGTCATAAACCTTTTGAACGGCTTCGTCGGTTACGCGTTCGTTAACTCTTTGTTCCATATACACTTGACGTGCAACTTCATCCTGCATTTCGGCAATCTGCGCCTTATAAGCTTCAGATTCCTGAACTTTGGCGGCGGTTGCTGCCTGCAGTGCCAATTTGCCGTTTACGGCAACATCGATGGCCTGATTATAGAAATCTTCAAAAGAAGCCTGCGCTTTAATCTGCGGATTCTTGTCATAAACTTCTTTAATTTCGGCAACGGTAACCGTTTCGCCGTTAACAACGGCCGCAACACCTTTGTTCTTTTCGGCGTGAACTTTATAAGTCATGGCGCCGGCAATCAATACAACGACAGCTGCGAATGTTGCGATGATATATTTTTTCTGCATTTGATTTCCTCCTTAATAAATAAATCAAAGCTACTATAACCCGATTATTTTAAATTTCAATATAAGTTTATAACTTTTGCGCAGAGTATTGACTTTACGATTGAATCAAACTAAGTATTATAAAACATAATAATATAAGGAATACAAATGTTAGGACAAATTGCTCGTAAAATTTTTGGCAGTGCCAATGATCGTTTTGTAAAGAAACAATATAAAATCGTTAATCAAATCAATGCCTTGGAACCGGACTTTATTAAATTGTCCGACGAACAGCTTGCGGCTAAAACACAAGAATTCAGAGAACGTCTGAAAAAAGGTGAAACTCTCGACGATATTCTGCCGGAAGCCTTTGCCGCCGTGCGTGAGACTGCCAAGCGCGTAATGGGACAGCGCCACTATGATGTTCAGCTTATCGGCGGTATTGTTTTGCACAAAGGTATGATTGCCGAAATGAAAACGGGTGAAGGTAAAACTCTGGTGGCAACTTTGGCCGCATATTTGAATGCACTTGAAGGCAAAGGCGTACATGTGGTTACGGTCAACGATTATTTGGCTAAGCGTGATGCCGAATGGATGGGACAAATTTATCGCTTTTTAGGCTTAACTGTTGATTACATCGTACACGGTAAGAACGATAACGAACGTCGTATGGCTTATAATGCCGATATTGTTTACGGTACCAACAACGAGCTCGGATTTGATTACTTGCGTGATAATATGAAATTCAGTTTGGCCGAGCGCGTTCAACGCGATTTTAACTATGCCATCGTTGATGAAGTAGATTCTATTTTGATTGATGAAGCGCGTACCCCGTTGATTATTTCCGGTCAAGCCGAGGATTCGTCCGATACTTATATCAAGGTTACCAAACTGGTGCCGTTTTTGAGTGAGAGCGATTATGAAAAAGATGAAAAACGCCGCACCGTAACTCTTACCGAATCAGGCATGGAGCATATCGAACAACTGCTCCGCGGTGCCGGATTGATTACCGACGGTGCTTTATATGACATCGGCAACGTTAATCTGGTACAACATGTAAACAACGCCCTGCGTGCACACAAATTATTCCAACGTGACGTTGATTATATCGTTAAAGACGGCAAGGTGGTTATTGTTGACGAGTTTACCGGCCGTATTATGGAAGGTCGCCGTTTCAGCGATGGTTTGCATCAGGCTCTTGAGGCCAAAGAAGGTGTGGAAATTCAATCCGAAAACCAAACGCTGGCCTCCATTACCTTCCAAAACTACTTCCGTTTATATGCCAAACTGGCCGGTATGACCGGTACGGCTATGACCGAAGAAAACGAGTTTTATGATATTTACAATTTGACTTGCGTTGAAATTCCGACCAACAAGCCGGTAATTCGTAAAGATTTACAAGATGAAATTTATCGTACGGCCGACGAAAAATACCGTGCCATTATCAACACCATTATCGACAGCCATCATCGCGGCCAACCGGTGTTGGTAGGTACCACTTCGGTTGAAAAATCCGAGATTGTGGCTGATTTGCTGCATAAAGCCGCGCCGGAGATAAAATTTGAAGTCTTGAATGCCCGCCACCACGAGCGTGAAGCGGCAATCGTGGCTCAGGCCGGTGTTTCCGGTGCCATCACGATTGCGACCAATATGGCCGGTCGCGGTACGGATATTCAGCTCGGCGGCAACCCTGATATGAAGCTCAAAGAAAGACTTACCGGCGAAGAAACACCGGAGCAAATCGCTCAAATTAAAAAAGAAATCGAGGCCGAAGTTGCTGCCGACAAGGAAAAAGTACTCAAGGCCGGCGGTCTTTATATTGTCGGTACCGAACGCCACGAAAGCCGCCGTATTGACAATCAGCTGCGCGGGCGCTCCGGTCGTCAGGGAGACCCGGGAACTTCTAAATTTTTCCTTTCAATGGAAGATGATTTGATGCGCATTTTCGGTTCGGAAAAAATTTCCACCGTTTTACAGCGTCTCGGTTTGCCTGAAGGCGAAGCACTGGTTCACCCGTGGATTAGTAAAGCGCTGGAAAAAGCTCAGAAAAAGGTGGAGGAGCGCAACTTTGATATCCGTAAAGATTTGCTTAAATATGATAACGTTATGAACGAACAACGCAAAATTATTTACGGCGAACGTCGCGAAATTATGGAACAGGAAGACGTTTCGGATATCATCAAAGAAATGCGCGACGAATATTTGAGCGAGATTATCCGCGCTCACGTTCCTTTCGGCACTTCGGTACAAGAATGGAATATTGACGGATTAAAGCAAGACATTCAATCGGCAACCGGCTTCAGTATGCCGATGGCTAACTGGTGCAACAATCCGGACATTGACAGCGACAAAATGCAGGATCTTATTTTGACCGAAGTCGACAATCGTCTGGCCGAACGTGAATCCGCCTTGCCGGAAAACATCGTCAAAATGGTGCAAAAAAGTATTCTGCTGCAAGTGCTGGACCAACTGTGGAAAGACCATATTGCCGCTCTTGATTTGATGCGCCACACCATCGTGTTACGGGCTTATGGTCAGAAAGACCCGTTGAACGAATACAAAAAAGAAGCGTTCAATATGTTCTCCGATTTGCTGAGTGTATTAAAAGAGCGGGTTACCGTCGTTATTTGCCACACGGTAATACAAACCGAAACCGAACAACAAATGCAACGCGCCATGGATAAAGAACAAAACCGCAAAATGTCGGCATTCCATGACGGCGCCATAACCGCGGACGAAGAAGCCAATGCAGATATTTTTGCCAATGTCGGCCGTAACGACCCGTGCCCATGCGGCAGCGGCAAAAAATTCAAGCATTGCCACGGCCGCTTAATCTGAACGGAGTAAACGAGATGCTACGCATACAAGAACCGGAAAGCAATATAGAAAAGATTTTTGACTTCTGTGAGCGCAACTACAAAAAACTCAAACGGATTTTCATCATTACTTTTTCTTGCATATTTCTGTTATTGATTTCGCGTCTGACTATTTGGGCGGTAAATCGTTACACCTTTAATCGCGATTTAAATCGTACGGTTAACCAAATTTCGCAACTGATTGACAACGTACGCACCACCTATGCCGTGAACACCGCCACCAAAACCGATATTATGCGCCTGATGGCTCAATCCAATACTATGCCTGGTTTTTTGGTACAGGACGGTAAGCTGGTTAATATATATGGCGGCGGTATTGCCGTTTCTTCATCTGCTCCGATTATCCGTGGCGAAAAATCGTTACCCACCTTCAAAATTGCCTATCAGGGGCTGAAAAAAGATGTTTGCATGGCTTTGTCTTATCTTGATTGGGGTGGCAAAGAAAGCGGGCTGATTTCGGTGGCTCTCGGCTCAATAGACGGCGAAGGCGTAGATACCGCATTACGCGATATTGAAGAAGATGTTGAAGATGAGCAGGTGGAAGTTACCATCCCGGGCGGCCGCAAAAAATGGGTAAAGCTGCCGCGGAAAATCATGTCCAATGTTGCCAAACCGGACGATGACACCAACCCTACCCCGTTTAGTGAAGATTTAGCTAAAGAAGGGTGCAACTGTGGCTCGCAACGCTCTTGTTCGTTTGCGCTGCGCTACTATACATATCTGCGCTGATTAATTACAAATTAAGCAAATTCTCGGAAATATCGCGCGTCATCTGATGCACGGCTTGGGCTTGTGCTTCCACCAACGCCTGCACTCCCGATTTTTTCACCGGTGCCGTATACGTTTGTTGCGCGCGCTTTAAGATTTTGCCGCTATTATCGCGGATACTCCACCAGGCCGACAAAACAACCTTATCATCCGAATAAGCCTTCAAATCGTTAACTTCAACATCAATGTTGTATTGCAACGACGTATTATCGTAGTTTGCCCGTTTAACATACGCATTAGGCATATACGCAATCAAATCGTTGACAATCGTTGTCTGAACAATATTCGGCAACACTTCTGCCCAACGATGAAACTCCAAAATCTGCACTTCTGCCGAGTCTTTGTCATAAACCACCATTTGCGATTTATCCAACATTTCCGGCACTTTAACCTGATTAATCGCCACGTTCATTTTTTTATCGGAAAGCGAATTGATATTCGAACTGTTCATAACGTAAAACTGCGATTGCGGAGAGCGAAAACTGCAGGCATTAAGCAATATAACCATACAAATCAAAATTATTTTTTTCATTTTATTTCTCCTTTCCCTGAACAATTGCTTCCGGATGGCGCTCCAAATAATCGAGCAAATTCTTGAGCGAACGGCTGGCCTTAGAAATATCATCCATGGTTTTATTCATATTTTCCATTGTTTTTCCGGCGCTTCCGGTTTTCTCATCCATAACTGCCCCCAATCGCTTTGACACGGTATTGAGATTTTGCAAAAGCGGCGGAATATTCTTATTCAGGCTCTCAGCCAAATCGTTCAAATTTTTCATGGTATTCGGTGTCGTTTCTCTGATGATAGCCGTTGTTTGCGAAATATCTTTCAGTATAACCGGAATACTTTCATCAATATTATCAATTAAGTTACCGACACGAATAATGGTATCCTGCAACGGAATATCCTCCAAATCTTTAGAAATCTGCGCAAAAGAAGAATATACGGTAGGAATTTCCGGATATTTACCGGTGCCCCGATAAATCGGTTTATCGTTCGGAAGCATTACCAACTCTATCATCAGCTGTCCGGTTAAAAAGTTAGATGTAATTAAACGAGCCCTCAATCCTTTTTCAATTAAATTTTTTAAAATGACTTCATATTCTTCTCTGCTCCGTTCCGGAGTGGAACCGTCATCGTTAAAAACCATATAAACAGGTGTTTTGAATGTTCCTTTTTCCAGATTTGTTATTAAGCGGATTTTGGCCACCTTTCCGACTTCAACCCCTTGTAACACCACCGGCGAGCCCACACTCAAACCGCGCACCGATTCATCAAAATACATAATCAGCATATCTTCATCTTTTGCCGACGCATATTTTTGTTTTACATAATAACCGACAATGCCGGCAAAGCATATTATGCCGATTAAAACAAAAATTCCGGTAAGTTTATATGTTTTATTCATTTTTTCTTCTCTCCTCGCGTTAAGAATTGATATACTGCCTCATTCGGCGGATTCTTCAATAATTCTTTCGGGTTACCTTTTGCCGTAATGGTTTTGGTGGTAGCATCCAAAAAAATGGAATTGGTACCGATGGCAAAAATCGAGGCCAACTCATGAGTTACCACCACAATGGTTGTACCAAGGCTACGGCTGATTTCAATAATCAAATCGTCCAAATTATGCGAACTTATCGGGTCCAATCCGGCTGACGGCTCATCAAAATACACAATATCCGGATCGAGCGCCAAAGCTCTGGCCAAGCCGGCACGCTTCTTCATACCGCCGCTGATTTCGGAAGGATAAAAATCGTCAAAACCGCTCAACCCCACCAAAGCCAGTTTAAGATGTGCCAATTCGCGCATGGCAGATTGCGAATAATCTGTATATTGTTGCATAGGCAACATAATATTTTCTGCCAAAGTCATAGAGCTGAACAACGCACCGCTCTGATACAAAATTCCGGATTTTTCACGGATTTTTTGTACTTCGGCGACAGGGGCCGTAGCAATATCAACTCCGTTAATCACCACCGAACCTTTCAGCGGCGGAATAAGTCCGGTAAGCACGCGCAACATACTGCTTTTACCGCAGCCGCTGCCGCCCATAATGATAAAAATATCGCCTTTATTTACCTGATAATCTGCATCGTGCAGCAACACATAATCGCCGTAACCGACACTCAATCCTTTAACATCTATGGCAACCGGTTTACTCATAGCCCTAACTCCATGCAAACAACCGTGATAATACCGGTAGCAACAATCATCCAAACAATGGCTCTGACTACCGATTGCGTAGTGGCAACACCGACGCTGTCGGCATTACGTCCGCAATTAAGGCCGCTGTAGCAACCGCAAACCGCAATGATGATTCCGAAACAAAAACCATGAAAAACACCCACCAGAAAATTTTTCAGATTAAAAGCATTAAAGGCATATTTCCAATATTCATGATACGGCAAATCCATCATAAACACACCGACAAACGCCCCGCCGAGCATTCCCATAAAATCCGCCAGCATTGTCAATAGCGGCATAGCAATCAGCAGCGCCAACATCCGCGGCAACACCAAAAAATCTATTTTGGAAAAACCCATGGTTTGTAACGCGTCCAATTCCTCATTTACCTGCATGGTGCCGATAGTGGCGGCATAGGACGAGCCGGTGCGGCCGGCCATAATAATTCCGACCATAATTGCCCCCATAATGCGACACATACCGATAGTAACCAGACTTGCCACATAAATCTGCGCACCGAATGTTTCCAGCTGAATAGCACCGACAAAGGCTAAAATCAAACCGACCAAAAAGCTTATCAACGACACGATTCCCAATGCCTTAGGGCCGCAATCTTCCAACGCCGCCAAAAAGTCAACCCGCCGCATAATTGAGCGAAAACTCATCCATCTGCCGACTGATAAACATATTTGCCCTAAAAATGTCATAACATTGGAAGTTTTTTGCAAAATATCCAGTGTTGCCTTGCCCAAATTCTCCAAAAACGGCATTTTTGCCGAACTTCCGTGTGTCGGATTACGGTCATCGGCAAATGCCAGACGCATCAAATCCCGCAAATTCTGCGGCAATTCAGACAAATCACACTCTATCCCCGCTTTTTTGGCCGCCCTGATACTTTCATACAAAACTACCAACAACGACGAATCCCATTCATGCAAATCCGTGGCATTCAGTATCAATTGTTTGGGCTTTGCGGCAAGCTTCCGCTCCAAATCTGCTAAAAATTCCGGATTATCATAATTAACCACGTCGCCGGATACAGATAAGCGTAAAGCATTATCATCCGCACGCTTAAATTCGACATTATTTTCCGTCTTTTTCCGCATTTTCCAAAGCCTCAGCCAGTTCTTCGGTTTCCAATTCATCCAAATCTTCGGATGCCACGGCATAACTGCCGTTGAACCAGCGGTTCAAATCAACATCCGCACAACGTTTTGAACAAAACGGCATATATTCTTCTCCGGCAAATAACTTGCCGCAAATCGGACATTTATGCGTTTTGATAACTTCACTCACGGTTCGACTCTTCCCGTACCCTGACAAGTCGGACACTCAACCGTGTATAAATCGCGCAAGCTCGGACGACGACGCTGCCGTAAAATTTCGATGTTACCGGCACGACTTAATCCCAAAACACGGCTATGACAAGCATCATCGGCCAATTCTTCTTCCAAGCAATCAATTATGCTTTTCATAAAGCGATATTCCGATGAGCCGGCGAAGTCAATGATAATTTTGCCGGAAAGGTTACGCAAACGTATCTGTCGGGCTATTTCTTTGGCCGCCTCAATGTTTAAGGCATCAATATCACCGACATTGCGAATACCGCCGCTGTCAACATCTATTGCCACACAAGCGCGTGTTTCTTCAATTTGCAGACTTCCGCCGCTCTTTAATTTAACCGTGCGCTCCAACGCGTCGATAATTGCATCGTCAACGCCGTATTCTTCAAAGCCGTTTTTTTGCAAAGTAACCTTACCGCCAAACACGTCCGACACTGCCTGTTCCAAATTCGGCGTATCCACCACCACTTCTTTTAAGGTGTCGCGATAACGGCGGATATATTCAAACAACGGATTTTCCTTAGCATACAACAATGCCGGTGCCGTCAATGTTCTTGCTTTTTTGCGAATATCTTCGTAAACGGCACGCAACTCATCCATTTCGTCCACAATTTGCTGTTCACTTCCTTCAACCGACATAGTGCGCAAAATCCAGCCTTCCTGACCGTTACATTTTTCACGTACAACCTTAGCATATTGTTCGGCCTTTTGCGTATCTTCTATTTTGCGCGAATATTCAACATCATATTTGAACGGGCAATAAACCAGATAAGAGCCCACCAACTGAATATTGCGCACCACTTTGGCGCCTTTTTCGGCGTGTTTTTCCTGCAAAACTTGCACCACCACGCTCTGACCTTCGCTCATATTGGCCTCTTTCAATGCCGGTTCGTAAGCATTCAAAAATGCCTCATGACCATCACCGATATCAACGATAAAACCATATCTGTCATTGGCCAAATTTATTTTCTTGACAATTTTGCCGAGATAAACGTTACCCTCAATGGCACGACTGTCGTTATAAATATCGATTTCCATCAAGCCGGTATCGTCAAAAACAGCAATACCGAAAGCTTCTTCGTTTCTGTCATAAATTATTTTCCGAGCATTCATTTCACCCCTACTCCTTTTAACAAGTTCAATGTTTCATACAGCGGCAACCCGACCACACCGGAATAAGAACCCACCATTTTTGTTACATATCCGGCAAGTCGCCCTTCAATTTTATAGCCGCAAACACCTTTCCATTCTCCGCACTCAATATATGCGTTCAAATCCTCATCCGACAATACTTTCATCATTATTTTGGTGGTAACGGTGCGTTGCGAAATCTGACCATTTTTATTGATTAAGCACACCGAGCTGATGACGCGATGGGCGCGTCCCGACAAGAGTTTCATATACATAAGCTGTTCGGCGGCATCCTTGGCTTTGTGCAAAATTCTTTGCCCCACCGCCACAACCGTATCACACGCCAAAATATTTTCATCCGGATACAAAGCGGCAACATGTTTAGCTTTTTCCAACGCCATCCGCCGCACATAAGGTAACGGTTTTTCATGAGGCAAACAGTTTTCATCTATATCGGCCGGCTGAATTTTCTTCGGCTCATAAGCCACCTGCCGCAACAAGGCAATTCGCTGCGGCGAACCTGATGCCAGTATAAAATCTTTTACCTCGGTCGGATTTTGCATAAATTAAGCGCCGTTATCATCATCAAAAGTTTTTTCCATACGTTCGTGGCGTTCCTGTGCCTCAATTGACAAGGTTGCCACCGGGCGAGCTTCCAAGCGATTAATTCCTATCGGTTCGCCGGTTTCTTCACAATAACCGTATGTACCATCCTCAATTCTATCTAACGCTTCGTCAATTTTCGTAATCAATTTACGAATTCTGTCTTTGGTACGCAGGTCCAATGATTTATCGGTTTCCAAAGAAGCGCGGTCAATTTCATCCGGCTGATTAAGCCCTCCCTGACGTAAATCGTCCAATGTATCGGCCGATTGAGAAACAAGGGATTTTTTCCAATTTTCCAGCTTCTGACGAAAATATTCGAGTTGCATTTCATTCATATATTCTTCGTCGGCTGACGGTTTATAATCCGGTGGTAATACAATAGACGTCATTCTACATCTCCTTTTATCTGATACAGTTTTACAATAATTAACAATAAACCGACATAACTTCAAGTCTTATTCTTACTTAATAACATAAAGTTGTCAGTTAAATATCCACATTACTTCGTTTTCGCGATTATCTTTACACTGCGCATTGTTATCGCTTTTGTTCTTACCGGTCAACATTACACGGCTTACCGGCAAAGCGCAGGTAGGGTTAGAGCCGCCGGTGCAACTGCCGGCTTCAACGTTGATGGCATTTCCGTTTTCATTACCGTAAGCTTGCCAATACCAACTGCTTCCGGCCTTTGGCAACATAACCGCAAATAAATCGGCATATTGATTTCTGCGCCAATCTTTCATAGCCAGTTCAATGCATTGTTTTTTGGAAAGATTCAAGAATTTAACATAAAATTTTTCCGGGTCATCGTTATAAATATCGACCTGCACTTTGCCGCCGAATGCATGATAAATATTGCTTCCGACCACGCGAAAGCTGTTCGGTATCAGATTGCGGTCGCCGTTCTTTACTTTTTCCACCACTTCGGTATAATCAACGTCAATCGCCGAAGAACGCACCATCGCTCCCACCAATTCACTCAGTTGTAGAGACGCCGTACTGTATTTATGATTATCAAATGCACTGCTGACAATTTTTCCCATAGCGATAATCACGCCCATTACCACCATAAGGTAGCCCATCATTTCAATCATTGACCTGCCGGCCTGTGTTTTTTTCATATCCATGTCTTTTACCCCTGTATGCCTCAGAATATCACAAAAAAACTTCATTAACAATAACTTTTATAAAATACTTTATTTTTTTTATAAGGCGATTATAATAAAGCTATTGAATATGATTAAGGAATAATAAATGAAAAAGATTACAATTTTTTTAACAACCGCGATTTTTACGGCCGCAGCCGGTTATTCGGCACACGCCGACAGTTATAATTACGTTCCGTATGTCGGAATTGATTATGTATTCAGCCGCGCCAATGCCTTCGGTACACATCCCGAACATCACGGCGGAAGCTTGCATTTAGGCTCGGAATACGGTAAATATTTTTCAACCGAAGTGTTCGTCACCCAAAGCATGCAAGATAAAAACACTATCGGAGCAGAAAGCTTGAAAACCTCTTATCTTGCTTACGGTTTGGATATTTTGGCTTATTCTCCGGCGCTTGCCGGTGTCGCCCTCTTGGCCACCGCGGGTATCGGCGAATATAACTACAAAACCAAATTCACTCCGGCCGATAATCATCACGAACGCGGATACGGCTATCGATTCGGCGGCGGTGCCAGATATGCGCTCGATGAACATTGGCAAACCCGTTTCATCGGTCGCTACGTTAATTTTGATAAACTGGACGGATATAACCACAGTATGGAATATTCTTTCGGTGTTGAATATCACTTCTAAATAAAGGAATAAAACAATGGGGAAAAAACTTTTTGTTATAGTTATAATGCTGTTTTTGTTCGGCTGGAGTTTAACGTTGCTCAAAAAAAACAAGTCGGAACCGGTAGCCGCGCAAACGGAAGATACGCCGGTAGCACAGGTTGAAGAAAATCTGCCGGAAACAGTTTACTCTTTTAACGCGCAAGAACTTTCCGAAGAATGCTCGGAAGATGTCAACGATATGCTGTGTGCGGTTGAAAAAGCTGTTAAATGCACACTCAAGCCTGAACTGGAAATGTGCGCCAAATTAAATCTTCCGCCGTTTATTTTTATGAAAGACCCGACCGTAGAGCGTCCGACGGAAATGAATTACAAATTCATCAGCAAAATCGTGTTGCCGAACGGCACCACC
>Ga0310694_10001494_pt1 | contig 26338 bp, 27 predicted proteins | sample 174DNAGHGhighgp2_FD_203884 | JGI IMG/M metagenome (GOLD analysis project Ga0310694, IMG submission 203884) | Sheep rumen microbial communities from Palmerston North, Manawatu-Wanganui, New Zealand - 1742 DNA GHGhigh gp2 (v2) (version 2) | ecosystem: Host-associated > Mammals > Digestive system...
ACGGCCATAATCTCTAGCAAAACTACAAAATCATAGCCGTATGTCCTAAACTTATACGATGTTTAACATCGGACATTTAGAACATTATCTATAATCTGGTGCAAAGGTAAGAGGTGTCTGAGTATACCTAAGTACCTGCCCCACGACTATTCCGACTATTCTAATTTTATTAGTACATTCTTTCCAAGTATATTTTTGCGTTTTCATGTCCTTGTTCAGCGGCTTTCTTCATCCAATATTTAGACAGGTTTTTGTCCGTTGCCACTCCATTGTTATTATAATAGCGCTCCCCCATTTCAAATTGAGCCTTAACATGTCCTTGTTCAGCTGCTTTACCATACCAATAGGCAGCCTGTTTTTGATCTTCTGAGACTCCACGACCCCAAGCATAGCATTCACCCAGTTCAAATTGAGCATCTTTATCTCCCTGCTCAGCCGCTTTTTTCCACCAATAGACAGCTTGCTTCCTGTCTTTTTGAACTCCCTCACCATTATAATAGCTAAAACCTAAATCGTATTGAGCAATTGCATCTCCCTGCTCAGCAGCCTTCTTAAACCAATGGAAAGCCTGTTCGTAATCCTTCGCAACTCCCTCACCTTCCTCATAGCAATAACCTAATCTACGTTGAGCATCTTTATCTCCCTGCTCAGCCGCTTTTTTCCACCAATAGACAGCTTGCTTCCTGTCTTTTTGAACTCCCTCACCATTATAATAGCGAAAACCTAAACGGTATTGAGCAGTAGCATCTCCCTGCTCTGCAGCTTTCTTAAACCAAAGGACAGCCTGTTTGTGATCCTTTGCAACTCCCTTACCATCTACATAGCAAGTACCTAATAGGCCTTGAGCTTCTGCATCTCCCTGCTCTGCAGCCTTCTTAAACCATTGGAAAGCCTGTTTGTAATCCTTTGCAACTCCCTCACCATCCACATAGCAAATACCTAATCTGCATTGAGCACTAGCATATCCCTGTTCAGCGGCTTTTTTCCACCAATAGACAGCCTCATTCAAGTCTTTTTTAACTCCCTCACCATCATAATAGCAAATACCTAATATGTGTTGAGCAAATTTATTTCCCTGCTCAGCAGCTTTCTTCCACCAATAGACTGCTTGCTTCAAGTCTTTTTTTACTCCCTCACCATCATAATAGAGCTTACCTAATTCAATTTGGGCTTCAGCATCTCCCCTTTGTGCATTGTTTTTAAGACTTTCCATTTGTGCTCCTTTTTTAGGACTTTGTATACTTCCCTGTGCACAGCAAACTATAGGGAGCAATAAGGAAATGACAAGGATAAAATAAAACTTTCTCATAACTTTGTTTTTTTAGTGATTAGTAATATTGAATTTTGATGTTACTTTTCTAAACAGCCTTTGATAATACAAAGATAGTACAAAAGATTGAAAGAACAAGCGACATGCAGGAGAAAAAACATTTATTTACAGTAATTTAACAGAAAAAAAGTATCACCTATCTTTTGAATAAAAAGTGCTAAAAACTTGCAAGTTTGTGATTTTCTTCTTATCTTTGCGGCAATCTACTCGATCAAGAAAAATAAAATCTAAAATTAGGCAAAAATGAAGGCAATTATCAAGGTTATGCTGGCAGTGTTCGTGCTGTCGATGGTTCCGACGGCGCAGGTAGTGGCACAGAAGAAGTGGAAATTTCAAGGTGGTTTTATCGATGGTATCGCTCTTGTCAAAGATGACAACGGGAAGTGGGGTTTCATTGACAAGACTGGTTATCTGGTCAATCCCCGCATGTGGAATGATGCATTTGGTTTCTCAGAGGGTATGGCTCCTGTCAAAGATGACAATGGGAAGTGGGGCTATGTCAACAAAGCGGGTAATCTGGTCATTCCCTGTAAGTGGAATAGTGTAAGTGACTTCTCAGAAGGCATGGCCAGAGTCGAGGGCGACAACGGGAGGTATGGCTACATCGACAAGACGGGTAAGCTGCTTCTTCCCTACAAGTGGAAAGATGCATGGTATTTCTCCGAGGGTCTAGCTAGTTTCGCAAATGACAATTGGAAGTATGGCTACATGGACAAGACGGGTAAGCAGGTCATTCCCTGCACTTGGGAATATGCAGATATATTCTCAGAGGGCATGGCCAGAGTCCGAGGCGACAACGGGAAGTATGGCTTCATCAACAAGACGGGCAAACTTGTCATTCCCTATAAATTGAAAGAAACAAGTAGATTCTCAGAGGGTATGACTATAGTCAAAGATGAAAATGGGAAGTGGGGTTACATTGACAAGACGGGTAAACTGGTCATTCCCTGTAAGTGGAATAGTGCATGTGGATTCTCAGAAGGCATGGCCAGAGTTCGAGGCGACAACGGGAAGTATGGCTTCATCAACAAGACGGGTAAACTGGTCATTCCCTGTAAATGGTATAGTCTAGAAGATTTTTCCGGGGGGAAGGCCAAGGCCTGGGATAGCAGCACGACTTGGAGCATGATTGACAAGACGGGAAAGATTATAAGTGGAGAATCTGAAAATTCAAGCACCTCTATTGATCCGAACTCCAAGTCCTGGCCAAAGCCGAGTTACGCATCTAAATGGCAGACTAAAGCTGACGGAACAAAAGAAATGATTGTTAGATTTGGAGACAAACAAACGACAATAACATATAGACCGTCTATAAAAAGGTATCTTGTTGATTGTATTCTTATGGCTTTGTACACTAATTATAATGATGCAGAAGCAGCAGCATATTTCTCTCTTGTTCATGGAAAGCGTAGAACTAGCGGATTGGATAGTATGTTTCGATAGGGCGTATAACTATGTTGTATTCAATAGGTTAGTATTAATAGGTTAAGATTGTTTATCCGCTGCATGGCTTGTGAAAATCGTGTGGCGGATTTTTTTTGTATAAATTTGGAAGTTACAAAGAAAAGCACTATCTTTGCAAACAGAATAGTAAACTAAAACAATTGAATTAATGACTGATTACTCCGTTGTTAAGAAATATATACCTATTATATTAAATGAATAAACAAAAACTATTATGGCAAAGAAATCAGAAGAACAGGACATAGCTCTCTCTCTTATAGTGGAGCATGAGGTGCTTGATAAGGTACGTTCAGGGGCGATTACGCATATCTGCCTTGATATCAACGATGATAATTATCGTGAGATCCTTCATAATGTTGACGGACATCTGGTGTTGGTGGTCGATGAGATGCCAGTTACGTTCCATGGCTGCTATTATTATAACAATGGTAAGTTCCCTTACGCCATCAAGGATTCACTAGAATTTCTGTTCCTTCGTGCAGAAAAAGATGATGACGACTACTGTATCGCGAAAATCATTGATTTCAACACTGAGCCAGGAACCCGGTTCCGTTTCCAAGGCCAAGGCAAGCCCAGCGTTGAAGACGAGAACGGTGATAGCTGCATTTGGGAGATACAGTTCGAAATAATTCCTCTGCTAGATGATCACCGTAGTTATCTGATGCGCTGGAACCCTTCTATCAGTTCCTTCACTGAGAAAGACTACAAGTCTTGCTTGGATAATATGGTAAATGGCATGTTCCGCTTAAACTGGAGCATCTATGACTGGCAGGAGGCTCGTCGTGGCGATTATTTCTACATGATGCGCGTTGGCGACGACAAGGCTGGCATCGCATTCACCGGATTATTCCTCTCAGATCCATACCCTGCAGACGATTGGGCAGGTTCTGAAAGACGCAGAATGTACGTCGATATGATATGCCTGAGCCCGAAAATTTCAGGAACCAAACCTCGCATCCCCCTAAAAACGCTGGAGGCAGCCATTCCCTCTATCGAATGGGCTAAAGGCCACTCTGGTGTTCAGTTATCAGAAGATGACATCAAAGAGTTGGAAAAGCTATGGGACAAAGGAAAATAAGCGGCAAAGCCGAGCGTGAGAGAATCGTGTGGCGGAATTTGCTATTATTTCTTGGTTTATTTGGAAGTTTCGCTGAAACTTTGTATATTTGCACCATATTTGTACTTACGTTGCGACTTTATTGAAGATGTAAAAAAGTTACATGATTGATCAATGACGGTGTTATTCATACTAACAATTGCACTTCTTCCCGCCATTGCACTTCTTTACTATATCTGGAAGAAGGATAGCCAGAAAGAACCAACATCACTGTTGGCTAAGGCTGTTTTTTGGGGGGTGGTGATTTGTTTCCCTGTAGCCATATTAGAATTTGGCATCCAAACAATGTTGTTCGGTGTGGATGGTGTTCCGTCAAATATTGTGGGTACAACTGCAATGGCGTTCTTCGTGGCAGCATTACCAGAAGAAACATTTAAGCTGTTAGCTTTATGGTTTGTGTTGCGAAAGAATCCTTACTTCGACGAGCATTTCGATGGTATAGTATATGCGGTTTGTGTTGGTCTGGGGTTCGCTGCGATTGAGAATGTTTCGTATGTGTTTACTATGGAAGATTGGTTCTCCACAGCCATTTTCCGTTCTTTATTGGCTGTTCCTGGTCATTATGCATTTGCCATATTGATGGGCTACTACTATTCAATATATCATTTCGTTGATCATTCTCCTAAGGTGGCAGCCCAGGTTTTATTCGTACCTGTGGTTGCTCACGGGGTTTATGATACCTTAGCGATGAGTGGTATGGTTAATCCATACATTGGAGGGATTTGTTTCTTCATCCTTGTTTATTTTTGTATTAAGATGCATAAAGTCGCAAAGTCAAAAGTTCTTGCTTTATTACAAAAGGATAATCAGAATATAGATAATTCGGTAACATGACTGACCAAGAGATCATACAAGGACTGATTGATAGGGATGACAAGATCACGGAGGAGTTTTTCTTTGAGAAATGTCGTCCGCTATTCACAAAGATCATCAACCTCGTATTTAGCTATGAGGTGGACTATGATGAGTTTGTGAACGAATTGTATGTGTATCTTATGGAGAACGATGCTGCGAAGCTAAGGAGCTTTGGTTATCGTTGTTCAGTTTATATGTGGTTGAAAATTCTGGCTATCCGCTATTTCATCAAGAAGAGGGGACGTATGATAGATATTTATCCGGAGAATCCTCCTTATGATGGGCCAGAGCTCACGACTAATGAAGAGAATGAAGAATCAGCCAGGTATGATTTGGACCGGCTCTTCAAGCAGATGCCTTCTCAGAGATATGCCAACGTCATCAGAATGCTAGTTTTAGAAGACTGGGAACCGGAACGCTTGGCAGATGAAATGGGCGTAACGATTGATAATCTGTATAATATTAAACATCGTGCGATGGCTCAGCTGACTCGTGTCGCACTTAAAGACATTAAAGAATATGGCAAATAATCAACATATATCTGATGAATTGTTGGCTGCATTTTTAGAAGGTAATGTCAACGAAAAAGAGGTGGCACAAGTACTGCAGGCTGCTAGAGCAGATGCTGAAATTCAAGAAGTGCTTGACATCGCGATGCAGTTGGATGATGCAGAACTATCTATGCTTCAGATGGCAGCTGAGGGCGGAAGGAATCTATGCGATGTGCAGTGTGAGGCTTTTGTCTTGAAACGTTGCGGTATAGATTCTAATGTTGAAGAATTGTTGGAGGTTGCGAAAGCAAACCACTGGATTCGCAGAGCAGGTGTGCCACTTAATTGTATCGGAAATCTTCTTAATCATAAAGGACTAAAAGTGACTCGCAAACTGAAGGCTTCGATAGAAGATATAAAGGAATCATTGGATAAAGGTTGTGGCATCATTGTGGCGGTTGACTGTGATAAGCTCTATCCTGAAAGACCAGACGAAGAAGATGCTACTAATCATGCAGTTGTCGTGATAAGATACAATACAGATAAAGAAACGATTACTCTGTTTGATCCTGAGGTCTCTGTGGAGGCAGATATTAAATTGCCTTTGTTTATGTCTGCTTGGAAGGAGTCCAATTATTATATGGTTAGCGCCATATAATAGGGAGTTATTCCAGTGTTAAGGCGGGTGTGAGTTCTGGAAACTGAATCCATCAGAATACGTACTACGAAGTGTATTTGAGGCTTTAATGTTTATACTTCTTTATACCTCATTGTGCTAAAAAAAGTTAAGGAGTTTGCTTTTATTATGCATTTTCTTTTGTACTCCGATAAAAATAGCTATCTTTGGAGTCAAACTTAAAACAAAAACATAATTAAATATAAAGATTGAATGATTATTAGCATATACACTAAGAAAAAACTGATTTGGTCGTTTGTTATTGCGATCTTCCTTCTTATTGCCGGGTACTTTAGCAATAATATGCCACTATTCACAGGGGAGGATCTAGAGAAACTTGCGATTATGGAGACTCTAAATAATAATTTGGGATTCCATCGGAAAGTCAAAAATGAACCTGTCAAATATATAAACACTTCATTTGACAAAACATTGATACCATGTTATGAAACAGGTGATTTCCCAGGCGCAAAACCAGTTTTATTGGGGAATACGGAAATAACAGACAGGGCAAAACTAATAAAACTATTGGAACTCCTAAAGAATGTAGACTACAAATATTTGATAATTGACATAAAATTCGCAAAAGGCCTCGAAAGTGACTCATGTTTTATAGATAGTATTACAGGAAATAAAGTTAAGTTTGACGATAAATTATTTTCTCTTATTAACCAACTTGATCGAGTCGTTATAGCAACACATCACGAAATCAAACTAATTAACACAGAACTAGAAAAGAAAGCTGCTCTAGCGGATTATAGAGCAACAGCCACAGCAACCAATTTCGTAAGATTTGAATATTTTGACAGCATCCCTTATATTCCAATGGCTGTTTATAATGATTTGAATAAACGAAGAAATCTGGACACAATTGCATGTCACTATCCTTTTGGTAAGAAATCCCTGAAGTTATTTGCATATTATACACAAGGCAACTGGCCTTGTTATAATAGTTTGTTTTTAGACTTCAATATAAGAGGGTATAATACTATCATTGGCGAAACGGGACATCCAAACATAACGGAAGTTGAATATTTAAATATGTCAAAAGACATACTTGAGGATAAAGATCCTAGCAGTATTGTCAAGAATTTTAAAGATCACTATGTATTCATAGGCAATATGACTGAAGATATACATGATACATATGCTGGTCCACAACCAGGATGTGTCATATTATCCCAAGCACTAAATGTTTTAGATCAACAAAAGCATGTTGTATCTCTTGTAGAGATAATTCTTTTGTTATTTTTATACTTTTTCATATCATTATTTATTCTCTGTGGCAAAAATGTATTAGATATTTTTAAGAAGTCTAATTATGCTCTTCTGAATTTCATAATTGACACTACGTCATTTACTATTATATTGAGCATATTCCATTTTGTTGAGTATATGTTTGGTAGAACGTCATTTAGTTTTGTAATACCTATAATAACATTTACTGCATTAAAAACATTTGTTTTATTAAGAAGAAAATATAATATGAAACAGTTTTTTTTAGTTGTTGTTATTGCTTTGATGGCAGGCTTGTTGATGTCTTTTTCACCAGAAGATAAGACACGAACTATAGAGATACACTCATTCAATTCAGATTGTATTCGTGTAGATGGTCAAGAACTTAGACCAGGAATGATGATATCATTAAACTCAAAAATAACTTTTTCTCACCCCAAAGAATATTTAAAAGTAATTAATCGAGGAAACACGATTAAGGTTAATTGTAAGACTCACAACCTAGTAGAAGACTGGGCAAATGGTGATTATCGAAGAATAGAACCGAGTAATGTAGGAAAACCATTCAGCCTTTTTTGGTGGATTACATGGCATACAACATCCACTAAGGGAGATGGTATGTTTGAAAGCATTGAATATGTAATTGGAGATAAAAGACCGTTCGCAATACAAGACAGATTAATAAATTACAACGAACAATTTTACAAATTTATAATTATTGAAGGCAAATATAAAGGTAATAGTTTTGTAGCCTATCCTGATGACACAGAACCTATTATTTGGATAACCAAAGAGCATTTTGGTAAATATCTTGACGGGGATAGTAACACTTTAACTTTTAAAGTTGAATATCATAATTATAATGAAACATTTACTATAACAGATTCAGTTAAAATAATTTTCATCAATTTATAAAATTATTATGAGAAAGTTTTTATTTTTAATTCCCCTTCTTATATGTACATCTGTCTTTGCTCAGTCAAGAAGAGTTGCACTCATTATTGGAAACGAAAAATATGATGGCCATTTCTCAAAATTATACACTCCTGAGAATGATGCTGTAGCTATGAACAACATTCTTCAAAAATTAGGCTTTGAAACAATTATTGGGAAGAATGTCAAAAGAGATTCAATGTCTTATTATGTGGAAAAATTTGCAAAGTTGGCAAATGGTGCAGAAGTCTCTTTGTTTTATTATTCAGGTCATGCAGGAATTGGAAAGAATGATGAGTTTTTTTTGGCGCCAAGTGGTTCCTATAGAAGTGCAGAAACATTAACTGAGGATTGTTATTCTTTACTTTCTATAGAAAATCGAATGAAGAAAATAAGTTCACCAACCAAAATTTATATTTTTGATGCATGTAGGAACTCTATAGATGGAAGTAAAGACATGGTTCGTGTTACGCCAACATCATTAGCAAAAAACTCCTCAAACACTAGAGGTACAATCTATTGTTTTGCAACAGGCGTAAATAAGACTGCGCAAACAGGCGTTGGCAAATATAGTATATTTACAGAATCTTTATTAAATCACATTGGTGATTTTGACAATCTTTTATCAGTATGGGGCAAAATAAGTGATGAGGTAACAAGAGCCAATTCAGAGCAAGTCCCGCATTTAAAAGAAACTACAGAAGGACTTTCAAGAAACACATATTTAAATCCTAACAAAGTCAAAATCTATAAAGAAAATATAGATGGATTAGACACATATTCTATAGTTACAACCCCATCAGACGCTACAATTGTTATTAATGGGGCAACTTTTAAAAGTAACGACAAAATGTATTTAGAATATGGAAAAGAATACGAAATGTCAATATCAGCAAAGGGATACGCAACATATAATTCTAAAATTACGGCTACACCATATAAAACAACATACATCATCTCTTTAGACAAATTAGCAAGGACTACATTAAACATACAATGTAATGTAATGGGTGCGACAGTGTTCTTCGACGGGGATAAGATAGGCACATCTCCTATAGATAAAATCCTAACATACGCGGGTACACACGATATTCGAATAGAAAAGGAAGGATACAATTCTTATATTATAAGACCCTTACTAAAAGGGGGAGAGCAAACAGTTACTGCCACAATAACAAAAATCTATCCATGGTTTATCTCATGGAATGACATAGGACTAAACCTCATTAGTTATCACTATAGTTCTAAATATCCAATTAGTCTTAGCTATTTGTATCGTTTTGATGAAAGTAGATTCTCATTAGGGGCCTTATTCGGTTTCTCAACGGGTCTTTTTAGAGGTCTAGGATTATCAACTAGTGTTGAAACCACATCAGAATCGGGGGTTACAGTTGTAGATAATGGGAATAATGTTGGCTATAAAAGCTCTATAACCTCGACATCTTATGAACCAGATGAATATACTGAAGATATTGACCCAGACCATGAAGCTACACACTATGATTCAAACTTCATGTTTTTAATTACTGGAGGTTATCAACCATGTAATGGGATGTTGTTGGAAACGGGGCTCGGAGTTGCTTCTCATTGTGATAAGTATTATTTACCGTATAGTTTGTCCCAAAGCAGAACAGTTACCACAAACTTGAGTACTGGCGAAATTGTTGGCGAACCTACATATAATTATGTGCGAGGGGATGGCTCAACTTGGATAAAAGAAAAAGTAAAATGGAGTCCAGCGATGCGATTGGGCGTTAGGTTCTTTGTTCCATTTAATGATAAAGATAACATAATCTCGTTGGGTTGTGGTTACACATATCTATTTAATAACAATAAGTATAGTAGCTTTGATGTCAATATTGGAATAGGATGGACTTTCTGATTATTATTTCTAGAAGTTTTGCACAGAAGCGTCGCTTTGCAGGTTTGTTATTGTTAATGAATAACGCAAGAATCTTATTAAATAAAAGAAATTATGTCGGGAATGATATTTAAATTAGCTGTCTTATTACTTAAGGAATATGCTAATAAACAAGCTTCAAAAGACAAGTTGGAAGATACCTCCAATAAGCAGGGGAAAGGACTGTCTATCGCTATTCTTGGAACAAAAGGTGCAGGAAAGACAACTCTGCTAAACACATTAAGAAATAAGGCGGGAGAAAAAACTTTTGTTACGAGTTATGAATCCTATCAAGATTTTGACTACAAAAAGGCTGACGGTACTATTGTACATATTCAAAAAGGTTGGGATATAGGTGGTGGAAATCTATATAAAAAGGAATACGAGTCAATGATAGAAAATGCAGATCTCGTGTTTTATTTATTTGATATTAATAAATTGATAGAAGATGAGGAAGAGAAACGAGAAATCTATTCACGATTAGAATTTATCACTAGAAAATGTATTTCAAATAAAAAAAGACTTGTAACTCTATTGACCCATTCTGATAAGTTAAAAAGGGATTTACAAGAAGTGATGCGTCTTTATAGAGATGACGTATATAAGAGGGATAATGGCAGTTATAAAGCTGCTGTCACCGACTATCATTTTGAACCGATTAATATGACCAATGAACTAAGTGTTAGACAATTATTAGACAAATTACTATAATGGAAAACTTCGACAAATACATATTATGGACTCAGAGCTCCTCAACAAGTTCTGATGACATCTTACTTGTGGATGGAAAAAATGTTGCGACGGATATTAGTTTAAATTATTTCTCTTATATGAGTATAATTCCTGAGAAGTCTATAACGAAATGGTATCCAGTTTATGAAAACAATTCTATCAAGCAAAAAGATGAAAAGAATGGAAAGTCTTTGTCCCGTTCATTCTCTGTATATCAAAACGAGGAAGGATGTACACTAGTTAAGTCCCTTTATTTGGATAATGATGAAACAGAACGAAGAATCGCATATCTTTTTTGTTGCAAATCTCACAATTATAAAGAAGTGAGAGATTCTTTGAAAGAAGCCTCTCGTTTAGTTGAAAGAACCCTTAATCCTGCAGATCTATCCCTTATATCTGCACTTCACTACAAAAAGTATTCTATTTATATTATAGTCGCATTTATTTTACTTGTTTTATCAATAATCGCATTATTATGGGTAATGTTATAATAGAACCTTTAGTAGGTGATGTCATCCATGTAACTTCCGATGAAAGATCTCGGAACTGGATGCTTGAGAGAGACGCAAAAAACGTTTCTCGTGAAATACAGGTGGTGTCAATTGACAACATTCCGTTGTATAGAAAAGAAAAAATTCAGCTTCCATCACGTCAGATTTGTGAAGGAGATGTACTGATTCGACATCCTTATGAACCCAATATTTTTATTGATGTTAATAAAGCTGCGTTTGAGATTCGTTTTTCAAAATATACATTAATCAGCGAAATCGCCCAGAGGCTTGGGGCTACACATTATATTATTGAAGAAGCTATTGAAACTGTTGAAGAACGTGAATGGTCAGCAAAAGGAACCATAGATTACAAAATGGTTAAGTCATCTATGGATATAAATAACAAAGATGATTTAAAGGAAAAAATGGGCATTCTCATAGAAGACCATTTCCCAAAACTTAGTGCTTCTCCTGACGATGCGACATCCTTTGCACAGAAATATCATTTGTGGGAAGATTCTATGATTAGATCACTGATAAGGAAATGTTCATATGAAGGAAACCCCTTACTACATGAACATCTCCGTTTTGATGTGACAAAAGAGGCTAATTCTCTTTTTGATGCTGCATTTTCATTAAATGCTTTGGGCGGTATTTTTAATATGGACCCTACACTCAAAAAGACTCTTTCTACCCGCGAGACAATTATTCTCGACATCAAATTTGATTTCCAATAACAATTAGATATATTATTGATATGGATAACAAGAATCCGATTGATGACGTTGTACGTTTTTTTAAAAACATTGATTACGACAAACTGATTAATAATACAGGACATTTCTTGGAGCATATAAAAAAACATGCGACCAAAGGAAGTATAGAGACAACAAGGATGATGTTGGAACTATATTATGTCATGATGAGTGAAGGAACTTCAAAACTCAATAAAATAATTATCGGCTCAGCTCTCGCTTATCAACTACTTCCTAATGATTTCATGCCAAAGGAGGACTATGGAGTTTTAGGGTATTTGGATAATGTGACAGCCTTGTATCTTGCGTATAAGAAGATGAAAAAGTCTGTTACTCCAGAGATTAAACAAAAGGTGGACGATACACTCTCCGAATGGACTAAGTCTGCGAAAGAATTTACAATCATGAAACCAGAGGAGGAAAGAGTATGAGTTTTAGTGGAAAATTTGAAATAGTTCCTCAGAAAAGGTTAGCTGGCACCCCGATGTATTCATTTGAACTGAAAAATACGAATTGGATGCAAAGCGAAACTTTCGACTGTATGATCAGTGACGAACGAGGTCAGAATCCATTTTATTTTCGTGGTTTGACTCTAAAGGCGGGAAAACACTTTCGTTTTGATTTTGATACAGAGAATTGGACATGGTATAATCACGATTTCTTTGCCATATTAGGAAAGAATGATAAGATCCTTCAGAAGTGGGAATTGAATCTAAAGGAGTATGGACTTGGAGAATGTCCAGACTGTCATGGTTCTCATCAATGTCGTAAATGTCATGGTAAAGGATTCCTTTATCCATTAGGACATCCGGAAAAGTATCAGACCTGTGATGCTTGTGGTGGATCAGGTACATGTATGAGGTGTAATATTCCTGTTAGGCAATATCCAAGCGGAGGTGGTCCTACAGGTATTGGTAATGGATATTAATTATCTCAGATATGAGTTTCAGAGGTAAGTTTGAACCATTTACGTCACTTCGGCAAGGTGGGAAAAAGTCTTATTCGTTCGTATTAACGTGTAAGAACATGTTGATGCCAGAAACTTTTGATTGTGCAATCATGGACTGTTCTGGCCAGCAACAGACTCAGTTCTATAGGCATTTGAAGCTAAAAGCCAATGAGTCGAAAGTTTTCAATTACGATACTTGTGGTTGGGATTGGTGTCAAGGGGATTCCTTCGTAATTTTGAATGAAAAGGATAAGATTTTACAACGTTGGGATTTGAATCTGAAAATATACGCTCGTGGAGAATGTCCGGAATGCCATGGGGGTCATAAGTGCGCTAAATGTAATGGTTCTGGTGTAATTACGGATATTCATACACATACGATTTCTTCTTGCAGAGTATGCAATGGTACTGGCATTTGTCAGACATGCTTTGTGCCTATCAGGTCCGGCAGTGCTATCGCTCAAGAGGTGTATGGTACACATTCGCTACCTAATGCCGATATGACAAAACAACGAAAAGTCTCTGCTCTACAACAAACAATTAGTAACTTGGAGGCTCAAATAGCTAAAGCTGATATGGATGCTCGTATGATGCAATTAAAGGGCTTAGACGTTTCTGCGCGTACAGCTTATATGGCTCATATAGAGTTGCAGCATACCTTGCAAAGGCAGTTGCTGAATGCTCAATATGAATTACAGCAGTTGATGAATACATAAGGATAATAAATCAGATACGATATGGGTAGAATGGATATTTTTCTTTATCTCAGTAGTTTGAGAGGCTTAGAAAAGCTTACCGAAGATCAAATTGTTGAAGCGGTTAAAAGTGCATGTGATTTTTTTGATATGCCATTACCTAATGTTGGTGATACAACCTATCATCCAGAATATAGTACCATGTTTGCAAGTGTCAATCCTAACTCTTACGAGGATGATTGGATATGCTATGATATCAGAGAGCTGGCATCTTTGAATGTAAGTTCCTATGAATCTTTGACGCTTGTTCTGACGCATGAAGCCACCCATCGTCGGACACAAATGTATCAGTTTCCGGGACCTAAGAACGGAGCATATGCGAAGGAATGTATTAGCGACTGGTACATGGGGGTTAGAGCGGGTATGTTAGGAATGAGGGATATCAGAAACGTTATTGAAGGGCTTGGAGCAGAACCTGGTTGTAAAACCCATCCTGCAGGATTTATTCGGAAGCAGTTTATTACTGATGGGATAGGTAAAGGCATTCTTAATAAACATCACTCAGAAGCCAACTTTGGCTATTTTATCAATGATTTTAAAGATTATTATTGCAAGATGCTGCCTACAATAGAGAATGAATACCCTAAATATTATAGTTTGATGGAACGATTTGCTAATAAAAAGACTTTTGATTTCTGAATCTGGATATTGACTCCATTTTTCTTGTGATTACTGATAGAAAGAGCTGCTTCGGTGGCTCTTTTTGTTTGTATAAGGTTAAAAAGAAAGGAGTAATTATGGAAAAGAAGAAAGTATGTTTCCCGTGTTATGGCGGGTGTGAGTTCTGGAACCTGAAAGAGGCTCTGAACTATGTAAAGCAAATGCCTGGTGGATTATCTGTATATATTATGGATATCGTATTGTATAATATCAGATTCCGCGACTGTTTGAGAGAGGAGGGTATTGAGGGTGTCATCAAGAAACTGATTGATGAAGCTCCGGAAATAGCTTATGAAACTGATGCACTTGATAATCTGAAGGAGAAATGGAGGGACAGAATGAAGGAGCGGATTGCTGATTATGACATCCGGTGCCTGCCAAAGGATGATTGGATATTAATTGAAGATTGCCTGTTTGATGGGTTGAATGATATAGACTCTCAAGCTGAGATCTATGGTAATCCGAGACATTTATTCCAAAAATGGTATACCCGTGAAGGATACATAAGAAATCCTGCGGGGATGCACGTGGGTGACATCTACGAAAACTATCCAGTGTTTGACTCTTACGATGTTGGAGACAATCGGTGTTACCACAATTATGTTTTCTCAAGGGTGCCCTTGACGGAAAAAATGATGGAGGAATACTGCAATAAGATCAGTTCGCATTTTAATAACTGTATGGTACATGAGGATATACCAGAGTCGCTCTTGCCAATAATATATTATAATGGAGACAGTGATTATGTTCTTTTAGCAACAGCAAAACAAAACAATAAAAAGAATAGCATATGAAAAAGATTACAATTATCGCAGTCATGGCAATTCTTGCTGGCTGCACAGATTATCAAGTGATGGATGAACCTTCCTCAAAGGTGATACCAACATCACAGAACAGCAAGATTAATATCCTTATGGAGCAAGCCAGGAGGGGTGATGGTCATGCATGTCTGAAATTGGCAGAATGCTATAGAGAGGGGCAAGGTGTGAAAAAAGACTTCCTGAATATGGTTGTCATGGTGAGTCTGGCTGAAGATTATGGCGCTATCCATAAGATGGAAAGCTATTTCAATGTCTTGCCTGCTGGTGACATAACAAGGTTGACCTTTGAGACGATGGATAGATATGACACCAGGAACAAACATGAGACAGATTCTCTGGCACAACTTCTAGTAGACCATGGTATCTCAGATGGATATACCATACAAGGCGTGATGAAGGCAGTACAGGGAGACACTATCATGGCCAAAAAGCTTTTGAATCAGGCAGGAGAACAGGGAAGTTCAATGGCAGAACTCTTGTTGTGCCTTACAAATTTGCAATCAATTGAACATCTTGACCCTGCAAAACTCGCTGCATTGACAGATAGGATTCCCTATGCTAATCGTATACTTGGCAATATATACTCTGGTCTTGAAAGTGAAATGTATGAAAGGAACGACTCGCTTGCTGCCTATTACTATCTGAGAGCGGATGAAAACGCTTGTCTGGGCGTCAGTGGAGCAAGATGGTTATACAACTATCATTTACGTGGGGGGAACCTGCATCTGGACGAAACAGACTTACAACGAATCAAGGAGCTCGCAAAGTTCACACCCTATGATCAAGAAACTGAATATAGGGAAGAGTTGAGTGATACTGATGAGGTAGACGAAATCATTGAGATTATTGATGATGAAGTTGATGAGGATAAAGAAATGTAGTTTGCATTAATAACAAAATAAACAATAATATGAAAAAAGTATCAGTAAAAATGTTCTTCACAGTGTTGTGGAGGGGCCTGTGTCAGGCATTGAGATGGTTCTTCGGACTGTTCGGGTATAAGAGAGAAAGTACGTTTGGCAAGTGTGTTTGGGGATTGTTTTCCTTGAGCGCTGCCATAGTGATGGCTATAATAGCTGTTAGTCTCATCTATGCGCTTGGTGAAACTTACTACAATAATCACTATAAGGAGGCTCACTGCTATGATCCTAACTGTATGTATTCCGGGTACCTCGGGAACAATATCTACTACCACAACATGTATGATGGCAAAGGGTACGTATTCAACAGTCAGACTGAAGAGAAGATATTACGTCATATAGTTTGGATTGCCAAATCAGAGGAAGATTCGCTGGTTTGTTTCAGCGATGGAAAGAAACGTGGCTATTTCAATAAGAACACAGGAGAGGTGGTGATACCAGCAAAGTATGATCATGCCTGGGTGTTCTCAGAGGGATTGGCCAGCGTGGATGAGGATGGCAGTATCAAGTTTATTGATGGTAAAGGAAATGTTGTGATAGACAATGTTATGGGATATGTACCGGGTATGGACGGATTGGCATTCCATAATGGCTATTGTGTGGTGGATAAGGAAAGTCCGGAACTCTGCAGTTTAATCGACAAGAGCGGAAAGCCAGTCTTGCCTCAGGAATATAGTTCGATTACGCCATCAAACGACTATCAATTATGGATTGTCAGCAAAGGGGATGAGCAGGCTGTATTTGACAAAGATCTGAAAATGATTATCCCTTTGACAAAGGCCTATATCGAAACAGATGCCAATTATATCAGTATGTCGATGCCTGACCATACCATCAGGAAGTATGACCTGCAGGGAAAGTACATCGATGACTGCTATGTTACCTGTATCAGGACTTTGGAGTATGAGAAAGATGAGATCGTGTATCGTAACAAAAACACGGATGATTCTGAGGAATATATCGCAGAATACTCAGACGTTTGCTATCATCCCAAGGCTACAGCAAGGCTAAGAGCATATGTTGCAGGACACTGCTATGAAGGACTTGTGACAGCAGATGGACATCGGGTTACCATGCCAATCTATCAGGACATTGATGCCATAGGTCCGGATACCTATCTCTGCACCGTATCGAATGGAGATAAGGTGATTGTAAATGGTAAGGGAGATATAATTAAGTAGATATTGTAATTAATATAATATTTTGAACCTCTCACATTCGGTACCGTCCCTTTGTGAGAGATTTTTGTTGTTTTCTAGTTTTGTTGAAAAATTTTGCGAGAATTTTTACAAATTGTTTGTAAGATTGATTTATTTTCCTTATCTTTGCAATCGAATCATTAAAAATCAAATCAAAAATTTTAATAACTAAAAAAGTAAAATTATGAATCAAGAAAAATTCAATGAAGATCCATTCGCGATGGGCTCGCAGACTGTCGAATGGATTAAGAACGAGTTGGCAAGTCTGCGGGCGTATGTAGAGAAAATGGCTGAAAGGCCAAGGGAAAGAGTGATAAACTTCTATAGCAGGTCGGAGAATGTTGACGAATCGCTGAGGGTATCACTGTCAAGAATCGGGACGAAGTTAGAGGCAGAGGAATTATCGGAAACAAACGAAGAACCTCTGGGCTTGGACTTCACTGCTAAGAACCTTTGGAACACCATCTTAGATGAGTATGGAAATGATGAGGCTTGTAAGGACTATCAGGAATGGAAGGAAGAGAATGATAAATATAGTTTCGAAGACCTGAAAGCCAAGCAGAAACAGGCGATGTTCAGACTGTTGAACTCAAGATTTCTCCGCTACTGCCATTGTCCGACGGGGGCTGAGGTGAAGAATCGCAGACTCATCATCTCAGAAGACGATCTGGAGGTGGGAACACGAATCCCCTGGATGCTGCCCTCGGAATGTGCCAAGTTGGAGAGGTTTTTCGTGTGGCGTGGAGACCATCTAATCAATTTGAACTATGAAAAGCTGGAGCACTATATCCGGAAACATCACCATCTGCTGAAACGAAACGACTTGAAAAACATTGCAGCCTTCGATATGCGTCTGGATATGATTCAGGAGGATATGATTGACCTGAGACCTGAGGAGGCAAAGAACCATAAGGACTATGAAACCAATAATACCATGGAAATACTCAAAGAGTGTAATGCGATACTCAGTACCTGTCAGCATCTGCTGAAGGAGGGCGTCAGAAAATCGATCATTAAAGAGTATCTGGAGAAGATGCTGTTTGATGAGAAGATGAAGGAGGAGGCCCGCAAGAAACTGGGGAAGAAAACGCGCGCCAAGTTTCTCTGTGAAATCATGGCTGCCATCTCTAACTGCTATATCCTAAAACCAGAGGCAACCTTCGGGGAGCTTGCCAAATGTATGAGACAGAAGATAAAGACTGTTGAGGCGATGTCGATCAAGACATATATCATGAAAGCTGCTGGTAACAGACAGAGCGAATTGCAGATATATACCTCGAACAGTATAGCTGAATTAAAGGACAATCCATACAACCCGTTTTGTGGGATTTTAACAGATTGAAAAATCTTAAGTAAAATCTCAAAAATCTGAGATTGACGTATCTCACTGAAAGCCAGCGTGTTTTCAGTGAGATTTTTTTTGTGATTTTTTGTTCTTGCTTTCGGAAATAATCATCTCTACCTTTGCCGATGCAATTGAAAAATTGAAGTGTTTAACAATTAAAAATTTAAAATGTATGAAAGAAGAGCATGTAATTGATCTGTTGGATCTTGGAACGGAAGATCTGGAGGCGATGGAGCCCGAAGAGGATGAACTGGAGTTGGATGAACCAGTGGTAGAGGAAGAGGTGGAGGAAGATCTGCCTATCCCTGAGAGTATGAAAAAAGATGAACTTATTGACGAGGTGTATCGCCTGCGAAGGATGGGCATTGCCAAGGACGAGAAGGAAAAAGGATTGATCGTCGAGGTGGACTATCTGAGGAAGGAACTGAAGGAAGCCAGAAAGCAAATCGTGGAGATGAAGTACCACATTGAAGATCTGCAGGAGGAGTATGGACGTGAGCGTGAGGTGGCGAGCAACTGCGCGGGAATACTGAAAGAATTCTTGTTTAAGTGGCTCACGAAAGATAATCAGGCGTTTGTAAAGCGGGTTTTCAAGTTCTACGATTACTACGACCAAACGCGTATGATCTATGCTCTGCTGAGTTATCTGATTTTCGACAAGAAAACAAGTTTTCACAAGCCTGTGCAGGGGTGGCACTTCAGGATTATCTGCGACAAGATTGACGAGGATGCGGTGACGCTGCCTGCGCACTCGATGATGATGAAGTTGATGAAAAAATACGGGCTTTTTCAGAGGGTCAGTGAATAAATAATAATGAATAAATAATAATGAATAAAGTATGGAATCGGTGAAGGTAACGGTGGTGAGAAAGAACAAACGCCTGGTGAGGGTGATTGTGGAAGATTTGCAGGATGAGTATGGCGTGGATATCGAGGCGCTGGTCATCATGGAGTGTATCAGGGCGCATGTTTCGACGACACTCTTTGATATGCTGATGATGCAGCTGCCTGCGTTCGCAGGTGAGATGCAGGTGGAGATAGCAGATAATCTGCTGGACTTTGTCAACGAGGGCACGCTGAAATACACGGGCTGCACGAGCGCGGACATGATCCTCGATGCCTGCTACAAATGGATTGAAGAAGAGAAAGAGCTTCGCTAGTTAATAGTGAATAGTTAATAGTTTTATGGAGGAAAGACCATTGAATTTTGCCGAGAAGCCAGTACAGGTACTGACGCTCGAAGAGCTCGAAAGGAGCTATCATGAGAACTTGCCCACGGGCGATCCCGTAGGTGGAATCTATCACTTCGCCCTCATACAGGAGGTGCTGAATATCTTTGAACAGCGTGGGCTGAAACCCGTGGTGCAGGAGATCTTCGCTGCTGCGAATCGGGATTCGAAACGCCCGGGTGTGACGCTGCTGCCCCAACTGGAGGCGCAGTATGGCGAAAGGGCCATCGAGGCGCATCTGCTTCGAAGGGTGTATGCGAACATCGAGATCCGTTGTGATGAGACGGATGATGTGGTGACGTGCCTGGCAGTGGGCTATCATCAGAAGGGTATCCAACTGGGTATCGGGCCCATGGTGAAGGTGTGTCATAACCAGACGATCCTCGGAGCGCAGGATGTGGTAAGCAACTACACGTGCTACAGTGGCCAGAGCCGAAAAGACAAGTTTAGTCTGGAAATGGTGTTGGCCCGGGCTGAGCAGTGGGCGGATGACTATGAACCGTATCAGAAGATCCGTGCGGAGAGGATTGCTGCGATGAAGTCTGTGCTGATGGATCGCGATGGGATGCTGAAGTTTATCGGGGTGCTGGTGGAGAGACGCATTCTGCATGACTCTGCGAATGAGGCGCTGCACGTAAGTAATCCTTACCCACTGAACTCGGGGCAGATCAACGAGACTGCTGAGAACCTGATGGCACTGATGCGCCATGACGAACCTATCAGCTATTGGGATGCTTACCAGCAGCTGAACACGGTGCTGAAACCAGACCGTATGGACATCCCGCAGGTGCTGCCTCAGAGTCTGGCACTCTATGAGGCGTTGACAGAACAAATGAAAGGCTAATGAAAGGAAAAAAGGAGGAAATATTGAAAAAGGAGGTTTTATTGTTGAATGCGCTCGCAGTCTTGGAGAGACTGGAGCAGGGTAAGAGTGTTGAAGGTGGTATGTCGAAAGATCCGGAAACGGGTTGCATCGTGTTCAGACCATACAACCGATCGTCGAGGGAACCGGGGTATGTTCCGCCATCAGTGACGCTGTATGAGACGTCTAATGGCGCACTGCGTCAGACGGCTCAGCGTAACAAGATCGTGGTCAGCGTCAAGCGCAGGCTGGGGAATCTCCGGGGCGCCATTGAGCTCCTGGCGCGGGCCCGAGAGCTGACGGACTACCTGAAAACATTAACCAATAAACAATAACCCATGTTCTGTTATCAGAAAAATTTTAGTAATCCAACGTTGCCTGTTGACGAGGCCCAGTTTTGGGCCCTCGTCAGGGCGAAACAATGGAACGAGAACATCGACAAGTACCGGAAAACGGGCGATGCGCAGTTAAAGAGGAAGCTGCCTGCATTCATCTTCCAGGCGACATTCGACGAGACGGAGTCAGCCAAGGGAAAGAAGGGGCGCTGGCGTAAGCAGGCTGCAACGAGACTGACGGGACTTGTGGTGATGGACATCGATCACGTGGAGAGTGAAGAGTTAAGAGTGAAGAGTGAAGAATTTGCTGCCGCCGACTTTAAGCAGCGTGCTGCTGAACTCGGAATCCTGCTCATCTACATTACACCTTCTGGGCACGGGCTGAAGATTGTTTTCAAAGCCCGCACGGACTGGGGTAATCTCATCGACAATCAGCATGCCATGGCAAAGGTGCTGGGTGTGGAGGTTGACGAAAGTTGCAAGGATGCAAGTCGTATGAGCTTCATCTGCAAGGAATCGGATATTTTGTATTTGGACAAAGAACTGTTTACGTATGAGAATAAGAAATATGGTGAGAAATTCGATGGTGAGTATCGTGCTGGTCATAGTCGTGGTGCTGCGACTGATCCTGTGGCCCGTAAGAATGATAAGCAGGGGCCTGAACCAGTCAGCCCTGATGATGCTGAGACTGTACCGTTAAAGTGGCGCGGGTATGACGTACAGAAAATTATTGATGCTAGGTATGCTGCTAAGTTGCCTTGTGCTGATGACAGCAACAGACACAACGAGAGCCTCAAGCTCGCCACAGACCTACTCCTCATGCTTGATGGCGACCAGAAGCAGGTGCAGCGTATCGTGGAATCTCAGAGCTGGGTTAAGGAGATCATCGCAGAGCGCGATGAGAACGTGGCCCAGACGGTGGCTTCAGCAGCGGAGTGCGTGGCGCAGAAGGAAAAGAAATATGCAAGCTCGCTACCATCCAAGGCCATGCTCGAAGCGGTAAAAGCTGCGACGGGATTAACCTATCAGGAGATTGTTTCAGACAAAAACCTATCGCTGGGGCCTGGCCCCAATGATAGGTCGGAGGATGACATCAGTCGGTGGCTGTGGGATTGGGGCGAGAAGATTGAAGAGATGGCTATGGATTTCCCGCTGTTGAAGGATGTGTGTAAGGGGCTGAAGAAGAACCAGTTTACAGCAGCGATGTTTGTGGCAGGTGGTTTGTTGATGACGCTGATGACAAGATGTACCTATAGATTCTACCACCGCCCGGAAGAGCTGAGAAGACTGAATAACTCGACGCTGATTATTGGCGATCCCGCTTCTGGAAAGTCGTTTGCCACCAGACTCTTTAAATTGCTCGCTGCGCCAATTGTGGCTGCGGATAGATTAGGCAAGGATGCCATCAATGCCTATCGTGAGCAGATGCGCACCAAGGGCGCCAATAAAGAGAAGCCTAAGAAGCCCAAGGTGATCGTCAGGGTTCACCCCGCCCGAACCTCTAACGCGCAGTTTATTCAGGATATGGTGAACAGCGTGGAGGAGGTAGACGGACACCCGATGCAGCTGCACATGCTGACGTTCGATACGGAGCTGGATAACACCGTGACGGTGCAGAAAGGGGGCTCGTGGATTGACAAGCAATCGCTGGAGTTGAAAGCGTTCCACAACGAGGAAGATGGTCAGGCGTATTCGAACAACGACTCGATCATTCAGGACTTCTATGTATTCTGGAACTTCATCTACACGGGCACGCCCATCGCTCTGAAGAAGAAAGTGAATGAGCAGAACTTTGGTTCAGGTCTCGCTACGCGCTTGACCTGCATCCCTCTGCCTGCCACGAACTTCGAGATGATGGAGCGTGAGTCGAAGGTGGACTTTGAGAGCGATGAAAGACTGAAAGCCTGGGCAGAAAAGTTGGATAGGATGAAGGGTGAACTGAGCGTTCAGAAGATCGTGGATGAACTCTATGACTGGACGGCGCGAAGGATGATGGACGCCAAGGAGAATGACTCCAAGGCGGATGAGATGTTGTTGAAGCGTTGTGCCTATCATGGGCTGAATTTCTCTGCACCCTTCATCGTGATGCGCCACTGGGACAAGATGCATCAGGAGGGTGACTACTGGTGTGGGGAGTTCGAGACGGATGAGGTGGACTGGCGCCTGGCTGAGTTGATTACCAATATCCAGTATGCCTGTCAGCGCCATTATTTCGGTGCCATGGCGGAGGCTTATTTTGACAATAAGTTGAAGGATGCCTCAGTGAATGTGCAGCGGAAGTCCAGGACTATCGAGGCCTTCAATCGCCTGCCTGAGGAGTTTACCATCGATGATGTGATGCGCTGCTTCGGGATTAGTGTAGAATCAGCAAGAGTCCGGGCTTCGAGGTTGATGAAAGACCGCCTGATCATAAAACTGGAAGAATTTAAGGATAAGGGTCAGTATAAGGCTAAGTACAAAAAAACTTCCGTTATCATGCTTTGAGGGCATAACAGGCATAACGGCATAACGGCATAACATTGACAAAAGTGAATAGTGAATAGTTAATAGTTAATAGTTAATGAACAAAGTAGAAATCAATGAAAAGATGAAACTCTCCGAGCATTTCTCGCTCGGGGAGTTGACGAAGACAAGTTACATCACGGCAGATGGGAATATCCCGAGCCGAGTAGCAATCGAGAATCTGAAGAATATCTGTGAGAATTGGCTGGAGGATTTGAGGTATTCGTACAATACGTTGTACGGAGAAAGGAGTGAAAGGAGTCAGGAGACAGGAGTCAGTAGAAATGACAAAAGTCAGGAGATTCCACTCATTATCACCAGCGGTTTCCGTTCAGAGGAGGTGAACAGATTGTGTGGAGGGGCTGTTAATTCCAATCATCTCACGGGCTGCGCAGTGGATATCCGCTGCCTCGGTCCTGAGCATATGGTTAGGATGGCGGGAATCCTTTTGGACATCGCAGATGGCTCGAAGCGCGACTTCGATGAGCTCATCCTCGAAAAGCGCGGGACCACTTATTGGATTCACTTCGCGGTACGTCCCAAAGACAACCGCAGAAAAATTCTCTTCGATTGCAGATGAAGCCCTGAAAACTAGTAGGCGTAAACCAAGCCGTATTTCTCGTGCAGTTGGTGGAGGGAGCCGTCGGACTTCATCTGGCGGATGACGGTGTTGATGAATTGAAGCAGGTCGTCCTGGCCTTTGCGCATCAGTACGCCGATCTCGCCGTGAGTGAAGGGCTCGTTCAGGAGTGGAGCAGCCAGGCGGGCGTCCGTCTGCACGTAATAGGGAGCCTCTGTGATCTCCGTGATCATCACATCAGCCTCGCCCTCGGCCACAAGCGTCGGTATCTCCTCGTTTTTGGGGTGTACGATGATGGTGGCGTGAGTGAGGTTCGCGTTGGCAAACTTTTCGTTGAGTCCGCCCGGATTCACCATCACACGTACCTCGGGCTTGTCGAGGTCTGCCAGCGACTGGTAGCGGTCGGCCTCAGAAGCGCGGCAGAGGATGGTCTTGCCATTGGCCAGATAGCCGTCGCTCATCAGCATGGTCTCGCGGCGGGCGTCGGTGATGGTGATGCCACCGATGGCGAGGTCGAAGGTCTGCGGTTCTGCCTGTACATCGGCTGAGAGGGTAGGCCACGAGGTGGGTACGAACTGGATGCCGACATGCAACCGTCTGGCGATCTCGCCTGCCACTTCGATGCCGAAGCCCCAGTAGGTGTCGTCAGCCTCGCGGAATGACAACGGACGGTAGTCGCCTGTGGTGCCCACCAGCAACGTGCCGCGATGCTGGATGCGGGTGACGGTGGGTTGGGTGACCACGATGGCGCTATCCTCGGTGGCCGTGCATGAGGCAAACGATGCCGTGCTGCAAAGCAGGGCTAAGGTGTAGAATAATAGGAATATCTTTCTCATCTGAAATCTGATTAAAAGAAAAGAGAGCCGTTGTGACTCTCTTTTTCTGGTTTAAGTGCGGAAGGTGAGGGATTCAAACCCCCGATACCCGAAAGGGGTATACCGGATTTCGAGTCCAGCGCGATCGATCACTCTGCCAACCTTCCTTTCCTCTTTCTTTTGCGGATGCAAAGGTAAAGAGAAAAAATGAATTGACCAAATTTTTCCCCCGAAAAAGAATCAATTTTATTCGAAAGACAGTTTCGATAGTCTGTTTCTCAGCTGCTCAGCCTCGGATTTGCGGATGCTGAGACGGATTTCGCAAGTGTTATCGTAGGTCTGCGAGATGATGCGGGGCTGCATCTCCTTGACGATGCGCATGACATCGTTCATCAAGGGGTAGGCGAACGAGTAGGTGATGATCTCCTCTACCTGGCGCGTCTCGATCTCTGAGTGGGCGATGGCGTCGGCAGCGGCTTCGCGATAGGCGACGATGAGTCCGCTGGTGCCGAGGTTCACGCCACCGTAGTAGCGCACCACGACGATGAGGATGTCGGTGAGCTCGTTGCTGTTGATCTGTCCGAGGATGGGTTTGCCAGCGGTTGAGGAGGGCTCGCCATCGTCGTTGGCACGGAACTCGAGGCGCTCGGGGCCGAGCATATAGGCGTAGCAGACGTGGCGGGCGTCGTAGTATTTCTTGCGGTAGTCGGCCAGGAGGTCTTTGATCTCGTCGACGGTAGACACATGATGAGCGAAGGCGAGGAACTTACTCCGCTTGTCGGTGTAGTAGCCCTCGCCTCCGGTCTTGAGTGTCTTGTATTCGTCGGTCATAACGATGAGGTTTCCCCCGCGCCGCGGGGGAAATCCTTAATTATTATATTCCTGCCAGCTCTTGATCTTCACATCGTCGAGGTTCATGGCGGTGAAGGCCTCGATGAAGGCCTTGGCCAGACGGACGTTGGTCATCAGAGGAATGTTGTGGTCGATGGCGCCACGACGGATCTTGTAACCGTTGGTGAGCTCACGAGAGGTGTGGTTCTTAGGCACGTTGATCACGAGACCTACCTTGTGCTGGGAGATGAGATCCATGACGTTCTCGCCCTCCTCATCAGGCCAGGCGACGCTGATGGCCTTCACACCGTTGTCGTTGAAGAACTTGGCGGTTCCGGCGGTAGCATAGATGGTGTAGCCCTTCTTGGCCAGCTGCTGAGCGGGCTCGAGCAGCGAGACCTTACCCTTGGCACCACCAGAGCTGATGAGCACGGCATCCTTAGGAATGGAGTAGCCGGTAGCGATCAGCGCGTTGAGCATGGCCTCGTTGAGGTCGTCGCCCAGACAGCCTACCTCACCCGTAGAACTCATGTCGACACCGAGTACGGGGTCGGC
>Ga0310694_10001501_pt1 | contig 26279 bp, 20 predicted proteins | sample 174DNAGHGhighgp2_FD_203884 | JGI IMG/M metagenome (GOLD analysis project Ga0310694, IMG submission 203884) | Sheep rumen microbial communities from Palmerston North, Manawatu-Wanganui, New Zealand - 1742 DNA GHGhigh gp2 (v2) (version 2) | ecosystem: Host-associated > Mammals > Digestive system...
TACCCCGTCAGTTATGAAGTCAGCGTCAGCTACGATGGCGCCACCTATAGCGCCTATACCGCCGTTGCCGGTGGCCCTGGCATCACTTTCGATCTCGATAACGCCCGCGCATTCCGCCTCAAAGCGAATGGCGCGAACGTTGACGACTTTGCCGTCAGCGTCGATACGATGGAATACTTCCTCGATCAGGCTGGCTACTACGAAGACGATGGCGGCGTTGATTCCTTGACCGCCTTCCTCGACTTCCTTTACACCCTCGGCGGCGGAAGCTATCCCGACATCCATGCCGGCGATCCGGTTTCCACCAATACCCTCGCTCAGGTCTTCGGTCCCTTGATGGCCTTCCTCAATGACCCGAATGGCTTCTTCACCATGCGCTACCTCGATGGCGCGGTGTCCGCGAACGGCACCTACGAAGCGCGCGATGTCACGTTCCGCAACCTCCTTCTCTTCACCTATCGTCACGAAATGGTGGACTACGAATTGGACCTCGCCCGTTACTTCGCCGATCCGACCGACGAATTCGCGGTCTACGAGAACATCGGCGGCATCTTCGAAGATGCGAACTTCGACTCGGATATCGAAGGCCAGTGGTTCACCGATAACCTCGCTCCGGTCGAATCCGTTGAGCTCATCCTCAACGACTCAATCGGCAGCGTTGGATTCGGCGAATATCACAACAAAGTCGAGGCTTTGGCCCATTTGAAGGACGGCTCCGACTACACCATCACCAAGCTCTTCGATGCCAGCGACACCCTCTTCGGCGTCGGCATCACCGATGGCATGTTCAAAGACTTCTTTGAAGCGACCATCGCCTACGCTGATGACAATACCCAATACTTCAATAGCGGCATCAACCCGCTCACCGACCCGGGCAGCAGCGCTACGCGTATGAGCGAGAACCACGCCCAGTCCGCGTTGGATAACTATGGTTTCCTCGCCTTCCCGGCCGCGAGCAGCGTCACCGCGATCAACGGTTTGAACACCCTGCTCTCCTTGACCGAGAACTTCGGCCTCCGCAAACTCGCTTCGACGGATGCGACCGTTCGCAGCAACGCTCGTTACCTCTTCAACGAGATGCAGACCGAAATGGCGACCAATTCGGCCGATCTCAATCGGTTGATCGCTTACTTCTACGATGCTGTCATGTATGACTACATGGTCAATCGTAACTACTATACGAGCACCGGTGTCGACTATCCGTGTGCCTTCCGTAGTGGCTTCTCTTATGCGGACGTCGCTTCCGCCATCCCGGCATGAGCAAAACGATCCGTTCTGAACTGACTCTGGAGCGCGAGGTATTATCCTCGCGTTTCATTGCGGTTCTCTCGCCGTGCCTTACCCCTGAGGACTTCGATCGCACCATAAACGAAGTCGGCGAGCGGTATCCGAAGGCCGCCCATTATTGCTATGGGGCCCGCATCGGGGCCATCGAGAAGATGGGCGATGACGGCGAACCGTCGCACTCGGCGGGGTTGCAGATTCTATCTGCCCTCCGTTATCGGGATCTCGATTATGTCTCCCTCATCGTCGTCCGTTATTTCGGTGGGACGAAACTCGGTCTCCCACGCCTCACAAGGACGTACCGCGAGGCGGCGGAGGATATTATCGAAAGCGCCGAACTATACGAACAATATGAGGGCATCCGCGCCGAAATGGCGGTGGAGTATAACGCGTTGGAACCGATCCGTTATGCGGCCAAGACAATGGGCTTCGAGATCGAAAACACGCTATATGAGGAGAAAATTCTCCTCACCTGCTCCGGGGATGCTAGAATTATGGAGCGCTTTCTGGAAAAGCGGCTCCCTGAGGAAATCACCTCAACCAAATCAGTCACATTGCTAAGGAGGATCAATCATGATTCAAGCAAATGAATATGCCGCGAGACGGCACCGTCTCTTCGGGATGATGGAGGAACATAGCGCCGCGTTGCTATTCGGCGGCGTCGCCAAAATCGCCAGCGCCGACGAGGAGGCTCCTTTTGAGATCAACCGCAACTTCTATTACCTGACCGGCATCGATCAACAGGGCAGCGTCTTAATGCTCATCAAGAACGAAGGTGAGGAAAAAGAGTATTTGTTCGTTCTTCCGTTCGACCGCAAAAAAGAACGTTGGTATGGCAAGCGTCTGACCCCGGAACAGGCGGCGGGAACCTCTGGCATCCGCAACGTGCTTTTGACGACTTCCCTCCAAGGGAAAATCAACACTCTGCTTGATCCGAATATGCGAGAATATGGCGACTTGTCCACTTTATACCTCGATTTGGACCGCGAAATCAAAATCGATGACGCCGCTTCGACCCGCATCTACAAAGAAGACATTCTCCGTCGTTATCCCCACATTCAAATCATGGACATCTATCCGGCGATCACCCAGCTCCGACTCCATAAATCGGTCCACGAAATCGCCGAGATGCGCGCCGCCATCACTACGACCAAAAACGCGCTGATGTCGACTTGGAACATCCTCCGACCCGACATCCGCGAATTCGAGCTCGCTGATGAGTTTCTCCATGCCGTCAACGACGATAACCAATACCAAGGTTTGGCCTTCCCAACCATCATGGCCAGCGGCATTCATGCGACTTGCTTGCATTATCCGACGCCTTTAGGCGTTGTTGGCCCGAACGATCTCGTCTTGATGGATCTTGGCGCCCGGTATCACTATTACAACGCCGACGTCACCCGCACCGTCCCCGCCAATGGCCGCTATTCCCCTGAACAGCGTACCGCTTATGAAATCGTCTTGCGCTGCAACGAACTCGTGGCCCGTTATGCCAAGCCGGGAATCACCATCCGCGAGTTGAATCGCATCACCACCAACTACCTGGCGGAAGAATGCGTCAAAGCCGGATTTTTGAAGAATAAAGAGGACATATCCGAGTATTTCTTCCACAGCGTGTCCCATTTGATCGGCTTGGATACCCATGATCCGTACCTCACTCCGGTCGATCGCAGCTACAACGATTTGCCGCTCGAAGCGGGCATGATCATTTCCGATGAGCCGGGACTTTACATGGAAGATCGCGGCATCGGCATCCGCATCGAGGACGATCTGCTCATCACCGAAACCGGCTGCGAGGTCCTGACGAAAGACATCATCAAAGACCCCGATCAGATCGAAACCTTCCTGGCTTCCAGAAAGAAGTAGAAAAACCGAGGCGGTCCTTAAAAAGGGCCGCTTTTCTTTTTCGCCTAGCCGTTCACCTGCGTATTGGGCTATAATGGGGCCATGAAAAAATACATCATGTCCATCGATCAGGGCACGACTTCCACCCGTGCCATTTTGATCAACAGCAAAGGCGAAGAAGTCTTCAAGGCTCAGCGCCCGGTGGAATGCCTCTATCCGAAACCCGGATGGGTCGAACAGGATCCCGACAAGATTTGGATTTCCGTCGTTGATGTTATCAACGAACTCCTTATCGTCAGCGGCGCGTCCATGGATGAGGTCGCCGGCATCGGCATCACCAATCAACGCGAAACGACGATTATCTGGGAAAAGAAAACCGGTCGGGCGATCCATAATGCGATCGTTTGGCAATCAAAACAGACCCAAAAGATCTGCGACCGAATGGCCGAACATACTGATTTCATCGCCAAACGGACCGGCCTCCGCCTCAACCCGTATTTCAGCGCGTCGAAGATCCGTTTCATCCTCGATCATGTCAAGGGTGCCCAAAAACGCGCCGAGGATGGAGAACTTGCCTTCGGCACGATTGATAGCTGGCTGGTGTATAAACTGACGAATGGCAAGAGCCATATGACCGATGTGTCCAACGCTTCCCGCACGATGCTCTTTAACATCTTCGAAATGCGGTGGGACAAAGAACTTTTGAAACTCTGGAACGTTCCGGCTGCGATGCTCCCGGAAGTCAAGGATAACGCCGCCGATTACGGTGAAGCGTCTTTCTTCAAGAGCGGCATCCATGTCTGGGGCGTGGCGGGCGACCAACAGTCCGCTTTGTTTGGGCAGTGCTGCTTCCGCGAAGGGGAAAGCAAAAACACTTACGGCACTGGCTGCTTCATGCTCATGAACACCGGAAAATCGCCAATTCGCAGCAAAAACGGCCTCCTTACGACCGTTGCGTGGCGTTTGAACGGGGAAACTACCTATGCTTTGGAAGGTTCCGTCTTCATTGGCGGAGCGGTCATCCAGTGGATCCGCGACCAGACCAGATGGATCGAGGATTCCTCCGATTCGGAGATGTACGCCGAGAAGCGGCCCGACACCGCAGGCGTCTATTTCGTCCCGGCTTTCGTCGGCCTTGGAACCCCATATTGGGATGACGATGCCCGTGGGGCCATCTTCGGTCTGACCAGAGGCGCCGACCGCCACAACATCACCCGGGCTGCCCTCTATTCCATCGCCTATCAGTCCAAGGACGTCATCGACACGATGGAAAGGGATGCCCATTTGGATTTGAATGTCCTCAAAGTCGATGGTGGGGCGAGCCAAAACAATATGCTTCTACAATTCCAGAGCGATATCCTCCAGTGCGAGGTACGCGTGCCCAAGTGCGTGGAGACGACCGCGTTGGGCGCCGGCTATTTAGCCGGTCTTGGTTGCGGCTTTTGGAAGAGCCTTTCGGAAATCAGCGCCAACCATAGCGCCGCGAAGTGTTTCTTCCCGAAAATGGATCCGAACCAGGCCAAAAAGCTCTATAAGGGCTGGCGGAATGCGGTGGATGCCACAAGGGCATATAAACCAATCGAGTAACGAATGTCAGAAATCGGAGCAGGGAAAGTCCTTCTAGTCGCTGATCGGGCTTATCACCCGCTCCTTTTCCGCTACAAGAACGAAAATCCAGCCCAGGACATCAAGATCATTTCCAAAGATGATCTGATTCGGAAACTCTCATTCGCTTATGAGAAGGATCCGATTCCGTTCTTGCTCAAAGAAAAATTCAGTTACAGCAACGCGAAGAAGATTCTTTCTTTATTGCAGATTGCCGACTACGAAAAGAACGATGAACTGAACTCACTGCACGAGAAGCTTCTCGCGAACGGCTATTTGGCGAAAGATCCATATGGTGAACGCGAAGTCAGACTCCATTCGGTCGTTCTTTTCGAGTCAGAGGCAGATTGTGAACTGATGGAATTCCTCAAACGGAAAAATATTCCATTCAGTCATTGTCATTTTTCCGATTTTGGAGCAAAAGAAATCCATAACGAGGAACACCCTCCGAGAATTCTTTCTTATCCAAACAAAATCTACCAGTGCGTATCGATACTTTCTGAGATTCGTAAGCGGATTATAGAACGGCCTGATAGCGCGAAAGACATCGTTATTTTGATTTCCGATGATAGTGATTGTTTCTATCTTAATTTTGTCAGTTCATTATTCAAAATCCCCCTGATTTACCCATCTTCGACTAAATTGATCACAAAGCAGGTGATTCGTGACAAAGTCCGCTCAATTCATAAAAGCAAATCATTTCTCTTCGAAGAAGAGGAAACCAATCCAGACCTTTTGCATTTGAAAGAGCTTGTCGAAACTTATGGTTTAACCGATTTGCCATTCGATGCCGGATACTCCAATCTTTTGGAGATTTTGGAGGATCAAATTGACAGAAAACTTGTCGGAGATCGCGGCGTTTTGGTCAGCAACAAAATCCGCTTTGACCCGAGCAAAGAGTATTTCGTAACGAACTTCCAGTACGACGTCTTCTATCGTGTCTTCAGCGACAAAAACGTTTTTTCCGACGCGGAATTGCGGAAGATTTCGGCCAATACCAGTTATCAAAAGACTGAAATTGACCGCATTTTGAAGGCAAACTTCATCCGCTATGGGAATATCGCCATGCTGTCTCGTGTCCGCCAACATTTGAAAGATAAAATCTATGACTCGCCTTTGATGAAAGATTTTAAGTGGGATCCGAAGAAAGATGTCATCCGTGTCGATAATGATTTGGAAGGTGTTTATACGAAAGAGGCTTTTGTCTTTGCGAACGCTCTCAATTATGACCGGCAACTGGTGAATTCTCCGGTGGGCGATTATCGCAGTTATGATCCCAGCGTTGTTTCCATCAGCCAATCGTTCCTCACCGACAAACACAATTGGTCCGTCACCGATTTGGAATCCTATATTCTTTGCCCCTATGCCTACTTGATGAAAAAGGTCCTGCCTTTGAAAGACGACGACTATCACGCCAGATGGTTCGGAACATTCGCCCATTGCCTGTTCGAACGCATCTACGAAGATGATTACGATTTCGAGAACGAATACCAGAAAGCTGTTGTCAAATACGAGAATGCCGCGAAGAGCGATGGCCAAGTTTTTGGGTCGACAGAGAAGGCTTGGCTTACCATCGCAAAACCCTGGCTGTTGGAAATCGTCGAAGCGGTTCGCGACGGAAAACCTAAAGGTTTTATTGCAGAGGCGGCGGAAGAAAAAGTGACTTTTACCCTCGACTCCGCAAATGGTGCCAAATACTTATTCAGCGGCAAAGTCGACAAAATTATCCGCACTGACGGCTCATCCGGGAAACGCTATTATTCGATCATCGATTACAAGACGGGCAAAGAACAATTTGATGCCAGACAAGTTTTCCTCGGCCGTTCCACGCAGCTACCGCTCTATCAATATGCCTTAGAGGGTGAAGCGGGCAAGAATGTATCGATTCTCGACGGTGCCAAGTTTATGGGTTTTGGCATCCAAACGGTCTATATGTCTTCGTTGCATACGCTCTTCGATAAGATCTCAGAGCACGAAACGGGCGCTTTTGAAAAGCAAACGCGAGCGAATGGGCTCTGGTCGAATTCCGATGACTATTGGGCGACGATGGACCAATCCATCATGACGAATAACGGAGTTGGGAAGAACGGCGGCAAACGCTTCGGCGGTGGCGGTCGGTTCGATGCGGACCATGACCAGGTCGAGGTCGTTCGTGACGCAAACCTCGACCACGTTTATAACTTCGCCGCCTTAATCGAAGACGCCAAGCGGAGCATGGTGGCCACGATTGAAAAGATCTTGGGTCGCGAATTTCCAATTGCGCCCACCTCAAGCGACCTAAAGGCGAAAGATATTTCCAGACTCCAGTGCGCCTTCTGCGGCTATGGGGATATTTGCTATGTGCGCAAGAATCTCCAAAAGGTTTCGTACGCCGATGCGATCCATGATCATTTCCACACTAGCGATTTGACGATTAACGAGGATACCGAGGAGGAAGATGGCGATGAGTGAGCCGCGATTCAACGAAGAACAATATCGCGCGATTCACGCCCCGTCAGAGAGTGATATCCTCATCGCGGCGGGCGCAGGGAGCGGTAAGACTAAAGTCTTGACAGAACGTGTTTTCGAATTGGTAAAACATCAGAAGGTCTCGCCTTCCTCCCTTTTGGTTCTAACCTTCACCAACAACGCCGCCCATGAAATGAAGGAGCGGATCATCGCCCGTTTTGAAAAAGACCATTCGCATTTGGCGAAGGAAATGCCGTCCGCCCACATTCAAACGTTCGATGCCTTCTCCCAGTATTTGGTGACGACTTACGCCGGCCGCCTTGGCATGCCGGGATCCGTATCCATCGCCGATGAGTCGGTGATCGAAGCCAAGACGCGTGAGTTCCTTGATCAAATTTTCCTTGAACGTTACGAGGATCCTTCGAGGCGCGACCAGTTCATCGAATTCCTAAGCCATTTCAATCTGAAGGATGATTCGATAACCAAAAAAGTCATTCTTTCCTTACATTCCCGCCTCGATGGTATTTTGCCCAGCGAGCGACGCCGCTTCCTCGAGGAGTACGATAGCCAGTTCCTCGGCCCCGAAAAAGCCGATGAAGCGGTGGAGATGGTCGTGCAAGAATCCAAGACCATCATCGAACAGGAATTGATCCGGGCTTATATCACCGATCAGCTTCCTGATGAGCCGAAGTCCCTTGATTACCGAAACATCTTCGATAACCAAACCGTCATCGGCCGCGACATTCACCATCTCTCATTTGGGAATCAAAAAGTGATTCAAAATCTCTATCAAGCCATTTTGACGGTGTATGACCTCGATGGTCGCGAGTTCCTCAAAGAGGTGAGTGCCTTCGCCGACGAAAATGGGGACATTTGCCATAAAGGGGCATATGAAGATAAGGAATTCGGCGAAGATGAGCCCAACCCCACAAACAAAAAGGTTGCGTCAATCTTAGCAAAACTGTTTGTGACCAAAGACCGCAAACTCGACATCGCGATCGAGGTCGGAAAGCACTTGGACGCATTGGATTCTTCGATTGGCCACTTCGCCTCCGACATTCATGAAATCCTCGATGTGGTTCGCGAGTTGGATGCCCGTTTAAATGAATACAAAAAGCGCACAAATCGCTACACATTCGCCGATATTGCCACTTTGGCGCTGCGTTTGGTGACCGAGCCAGAGTTCGCTGATGTCGCCAAAGAGATCCGCGGCCGCTTCAAGATCATCATGGTGGACGAGTATCAGGACACCAATGATTTCCAAGAAGCTTTCATCAACAGCCTTCTAGAACCAGACGAGCAAGGGAAACGCGCTAATTTATTCTGCGTTGGCGATGCCAAACAGTCCATTTATGCGTTCCGGCACTCAAAGGTTGAATTGTTCCGCGCCCGTCAAAAACAATACGAGCAATCCGCGGACGCCGAAGTGATTGCCATGAACAAGAACTACCGTTCTGGCGAAAAACTCCAAAAGGAAATCGATTATATCTTCCGTCATTATATGACCCCGGACCATGGCGGCATCGACTTCTTGGAAGAAGATGAACAACTTCACTATGACCAAGAGGCCAACTTATTCGGGGAAAAGTATGATTCCTTTGGAATCAGCAGAATCATTTCAAAGACGGGTAGCCACTCCGCTGACACGGATTTCGAAATCAGAGCCATCATCAATGACATCAAGAAAAAGATCAAAGACGGTTTCTTGGTATATGACCTCGAGATGCCTGAAACGCAGAGAGTGCGTCCGTGCATGTATAAGGACTTCGCCATTCTGATTCGCAGGAAGAACTCTCTTGCTGCCTTCCAGAAGGCCTTCTCTGAAGCGGATATTCCGTTGAACATGACGGCCAGCGCCAATCTGCGTGACGTTGATCCGATCATCCTTATCCAATCTTTGATTAAACTGATCGCCAGCAAGCTCGATGGCAGCGACGAAGACATTCCCCATCTATTTGCTTCCGTGGCAAGAAGCTATGCTTATCGGTACGACGACGACAAGATTTTGAATGTCCTCTACCCCGAGGAGAGCGACTTGCCGTTCAAAGCCTTGCCCATTGATATCGCCAATATCGAGGCAGACCCGATCATGCGCCAAGTCACCATGTTCGTGGATGGTCACCGGGAATCTTCCCTTGCCGAAATCTATGTCGATCTCCTCGCCGAGTTCCATGTGCTCGATGCCTTGCCTCGGGTTGGATCGGTAGCCGACAGCATCGCCAAGATCGAATCCCTCTACCAGCTCATCGCCGCCACGGAAGACGCTGGGGAAGGATTGAACGACTTTATCGAATTTTTCAAAAACATCCGCAAATATGACTTAGATTTCGAAGCGGAAGATGATTTTGAGACCGATAATGCGGTGGATTTGATGACAATCCATGCCTCCAAGGGCCTGGAACGCAAAGTCGTCTATATGCCAGCCTCTGAGAACTTCTTGAGCAAAGGGAACCTCTCATCGCGTCCCGATTGCGTGTTCTCTGACCACTTTGGCATCTTATTGCCTGACTATGTCATGCGGGATGCGAACGGCGGCCTCCGCGGCGGAACGATCCGCTCTTTGCCGTACCGTTTGGAAAAAGAGAATCAGAAGATACGCAACACCGAAGTCGATGAACATGTCCGTTTGTTCTATGTCGCTTTGACCCGTGCGGCCAACGCCGTCATTCTCGTCGGCGATCCGACCGACAAACGTACCGAGACCCTCTATCACATGCTCCGGACCTGCCCGTCGAGTTTCCGTTTCGAAAAGAAACTGGAGGCGGAAAAACTCGCCGGCCGCGCTGACTTTGCGACGTGGCGCAGTGCCGTTCGCGAATTGCAGACGGCCCAACTTAGCTTGTCGTCCGACGATCTTTCTACATCGCGTTTTGAGATTTATCGCAAGCTTTTCCAAGAAATGTATGTTGATTCTTTGAAAGACGGAGTCAAATCCGCATTCGAAACGATCTGCATCCGTTTGATTAATGAAGGCAAAGAGGCTCTGGCCGCAGGCAACATCACCCCTGACCAGCGCGCCCATTACGCAGCAATTTTGAATAAAATTCCCGCCGTCGATCGCGCTTCGCTTCAAAAGTATTGTTTGGCGCATGGCAAGACGGGAAAAAGCCTCGATGAAATCATCGAAAATACCATTAAAGGATCCTGTGATCTTGATTGGAACCAGAAGAAGAAACCGAAATGCGATTACACGATCCAAGACATCGCTTCGGCGGTGGTGGTCGCTTTGCTCGGGTACTCATACTTCGTTTACGAAACCTTCGAAAGCGATGAATATGACGACCGCGTCTCTTTCGCCGACGAACGGGATTTCTCAGAACAGCCGAAGCATGTCGCTCCTTTGAAGTTGGCCATCGATGACACCGACATCGAATTCCCGATCCGCATCCATGAACACGCCAGCAAGTCCTCGGCGGAGGAAGATCTGCCGCCGGCTGAGATTTTGGATCGCGGCACCCGTCTCCATCGTTTGCTGGAACTCATGGATTGGAAAACGAAAGACACATCGTTCATCGAAGACCCGACCGACAAAGCGATCATCGAGAAAGCGCTCCAATTGCCGATCTTCGCCGATTTGGCTGAAGCCAATGTGTATCCGGAATATGGATATTATGACGAAGCCTTAGAAACGACCGGATATATCGATCTTCTCTTCGAGAAAGACGGCATCTACACCATCGTGGATTACAAGACGCGCCACATTGATGACGCCGCATATGATAACCAATTGAAGACCTATGCCAGGAACGTGATGAGTTTATTCAAAGTCCCGGCATCGAAGATTCGGCTCGTTCTCGTTTCGCTCATTGAAGCGAGAACCCGTGAAGTGAAACTGGAAAGCGAGGTACAATAACGATATGGAACAATTCCCGTTTGCCAAAGATCAATTCGAGTTGCTGCTCAAACGCATCTCGCCCGATGCCTATGAGGACAAAGATTTCCTCTTTGTTTGCATCCAAGATGCCTACCGGGGCGTCGAAGAGCTTTCTCAGTCGAATCCCGTTTTGTCGAACCTGCCCATCAACCCTTTGCAGCTCTTGCTCTATCTCATCAACGAGCACCATTTCTATCTCGCGGCCCATCCCAATCAGAAGAAGGAAGATCTCATCGCCTCCGATGACTACGAGCGGCTCATCCTCTCCATCTCGGTCGACAAGTATTTCACCAATGAGCGGCTCGCTTATCAGAACCAAAGCTTTTCCAACCGCTTTTTGCCGGAAATCTCCACAATATCCCTTTATTTGAATTTCATCTTGGGCATTTTGTCGCGCTACGAGAGGAACAATCCTGAGCGGACACTTATCGTTGACCTGCTCCAGAAGAGTTTCTCTTTGGCCCATTGCATCACCCTTCTCTTGAACGATGGTTTCGAGAGCGAGGCTTTCTGCACTTGGCGCACCCTCCACGAGAATGAGTGCATCCTTCAGATCCTCATCCGCCACGGGGCGCCGGTGGTGGAGCGCTATCTCCGCCACATGCGGTACGGCATGGCTTTCCATCGGGCGTTGCCGAAAGAGGAAACCGATTCCCTCTTCGAGGAAATCAAGGCGCAAATGCGCGAGCACGACCTCAAGAGCAAAGATACCAAACGCTTCATCGAGTATGGCTGGCTTTATGCCGTCCCCGGCATCGATGCCCTCCCTGAATTCAAACTGAATTTCCGTGATGGCGTTGAGCGTTGCGCGGGTTTAAGCGAGTACTCGAAGGTGTACATGATGGCGAGCGAGGTCGCCCACTCTTCGCCGGTCCTCATCTATTCGCGGAAGACCTACTTCTATCTCATCACGATTCTCAATCTCCACGAGAGTTTCTTCCGTCTCGAAAAGATCTTCTCTTCGCTCTATCTCTCGACTGTGCCGAAGGAAGATCAGGAAAGATACGTGGCGATGCGCAACCTCTACTATGGCGAGCTCATGAGCGTCTACGACCTCGAGAAGCGGAGGCTCCAGTCACTAGGAATTAAAAAAGAAGAGGATTGACCTCTTCTTATTTTTTTATTATCAGACGTCAGCGTAGCAGGAGCCGCCGATGAATTCTCTCATAAGAGAGTTGTTCGGCACCCATTCTTCGGGAAGATCGATGAAGAACTTCAGCAAGCGGAGCAAACGTTCCGCGTCGGGGAAGTAGGGGCTGGTCTGCTCGATCTTTTGTAAGAGCGGCATCGCCATCTTCCGCATGATCGGAAGCTCGTAGGTTAAGAAGGAATTAAACACATAGTCGCTTCCTTCTTGGGTATCGTAGATCCATTTGAACTCGCCTTGGCGGACGCCCGGCCACATCTGGAGGGTCTCGATCGCGTCGGCGCCGCGGAATTTCTTATCGCGGACGATGCGGCGGATGAGGCGCAAGTCGGTGAGGCTCATCGGGTTGTGGTCGTCGAGGTTCATCTGGGCCATCGGCGAGATAAAGATCTTGAACTTGTTCGCCTTCGGGATGGATGGCGTGAGGTCTTCATTCAAGGCATGGATGCCTTCGATGATGATCGGCTGGTTCGGCCCAATCTTCACTTTGCGGCCCGGGACGGCGTGTCCGATTTGGAAGTCGAAGCGGGGCAACATGACCTCTTTTCCGGCAATTAAGTCGAACATGTCCTGATTGAACTCATCGATCTTGAGGGCGGTGATGGCCTCGAAGTCCTGCTCGCCGTTTTCGTCGACCGGCATTTCCTCACGGGATTTGTAGTAGTCATCGATCGAGATACGGATCGGATGGATGCCGCGGGAGAGAAGCTCGATGCGGAGGCGGTTGGCGAACGTCGTCTTGCCAGAACTTGACGGACCGGCGATGCAGATGAGGCGGATATCTTCGATATCATCCTCGATGAGCTGGCCGAGTTCGGTCAACTGGCGGTTGTGGCGCGCCTCGCAAATGTTGATGAACTCGATCGGTCCGGATTCGCGGATGGCGTTGTTGACGGCGGCGACGGTCTCAAGACCGACAGTCTTGTGCCAATCGTGGCTCTCTTTGAGAACGCGACCAAAAGTCGGGGCGTCTTTGAATTCGGGGATCTGGCCTCCGCATTCGGAACGCGGATACTGGATCAAGAAGCCAGGGGCGTAGAGTTTCATCTTGTAGAGGCGGATGTAACGGGAAGACGGAACCATTCTCTGATAGTTGTAGTCGAGGTAGCCATCGCACTCATAGAGGTGGACGGTTTTTTCCGGACGGTATTCGAGGATGGCGGTCTTGTCGGCGAATCCGCGCTCTTCGTAGATCTCGCGCGCCTTTTCATTCGGGACGATGCGGCGGACGAAGGGCAAGTCTTGTTCGATGATCGATTCGATCTCGTGTTTGACGCGGAGATACATCGCCATCGTGGCTTGGTAGCCCGGGGTCAAAAGGCTGACGGAGATGCAGCGGGAGACGTTATAGGAAAAACGGATGTGCAGATCGGGGTAGCAACGATTGAAAGCCATCGCCACGACATAGCGGAGGCTCGATTCGTAGATTCGGACCGCTTCGTGGCTGGTGAGATCGAGAAATTCGACCTCGGCATCGTAATAGAGCTCGTAGGTCAATTCGCGAACGCGGTTGTTGACCATCGCGCAAATATAACGATCGGGATCTTCGACGCCCTGCAACAACTCGAGAAGGGCGATTTTCTTGTCGAAAGTTCGGGTCTCGCCGAACACATTTACCGTAAATGACATCTTGAACCTCCTATAAGGCCAGCCCGCTAGTTTATCAATATATGCAAGCGCTTTCAAACCATTTTTCATCTATGAAAGTGTTTTTCCAAATCCTCGTTTTCATCGGGGAAAAGTCGTGCGCCCCTTTGCTGGAGCGAGCGGCGAGAGCGCGACGCGTCTTGTGCGGGCTCGCATGTTTGGGCTAAAATAGCACTATTATGGGAGAAGTCGCGGAGAAAAAAGGTTGGTTCCGCTCCTTGGAACGGAACAAGAAGGAACTCTTTATCCTCGGGATGATCGATCTCGGGGTTTTGATCGTTCTCATTCCTTTCGTCGCCATCGATTTGCTTTCGCTTTCTATGGGTTGGCTCTTAGGTGCCGTCTTGGCCCTCATCGCCAATCTGACAATGCATAAATCTTCCAGCCTTATTTTCGATAGCAGCAAGTCCAGCGGGATCCTTTTGGCGGTGGTCTTCTTCAGCCTGCGCTTCCTTCTTTGGATCGCCGGCCTTGCCATCGCGGCGATCTGCACTTTCAAACCCGAATGGTTCAACGGCTTTGACCTGTTCAATTTCTGGACGACGTTTGCCGCTTACATCCCCGGCACGGCCATAACCATCATTTTCAGTCTTGCTGAGCGGAAGAATTCCGGAGGGCAAAAATGACCTACCAGGATCGCATCCACAGCATGTTCGATTGGCAGATCGACGGGCCGCTATATTCCTCGCTGCTCGTCATCGCGATTTTGATCGTTATCTGCTTCTTCGTCTTTTTCCGTTTCAGGCGCGCTTATAAGCGCGAGGAATACAAGAAACGGCCGAAGGGTCTTGTTTTCGCGGTGGAGCAATACTATGGCTTTGCCAAAGGCTTTGTCGGCGAGAACATGGGCGAAGGCTTTTCCTATTTCACCGTCTATTTCATGGTCTTGTTTGCCTATTTATTCCTCTCGTTCATCTGGGGCATCACCGGGATGCCTTCGATCATCGATTGGATGGCCGCCCCATTGGCGCTCGCCATCATCATGTTCGTCATCATCCACATCACCGCGATCCGTTATCAGCGGTGGCGTTATTTCAGCCGCTACGTCGAACCGGTCCCGTTCTTCCTGCCGATCAACCTCGTCACGATGTGGACCCCGATCATCTCCACGACGATGCGTATGTTCGGCAACTGCCTCTCCGGCTCGATCATCCTCGGCCTCATCCAGTGGGCTTTGTCCTCGCTTTCCGGCAAGTTGTTCGGCGCGTTGACGGCGGCGGCCCAACTCAACTATTTCCCCTCCTGGGATATCAGCCAAAGCACGGTATGGACCCAGGTTTTCCTCGCCCCGATCCCAATGGGGATCTTGCACTTATATTTCAGTCTTTTCACCGCGGGAATCCAGACGCTGGTCTTCGCGAGTTTAAATGCTTTGTGGTTCGCCGCTGAGCGGCCCGAAAGCTACCAACCGAAGGAGCGCGTCGAGAAGCCCCGGAGAAAAGAGGCATAATCAGGAGGTCTAATTATGAGCAGTCTAGGAACAGTTGCGATTGCCGCGGCCATTGCCGTCGGCCTTGGCATGATTTCCGCCATCGGCGAAGCGCTGATCATCAGCCACGCCATCGACGGCGTCACCCGCAACCCGGAGATGCAGTCGAAGATCCAGAGAATGATGATTCTCGGCGTCGCCCTCGACGAATCCACGGCGATTTACGCCTTCGTCATCGCGATTCTTCTCATCTTCGTTCTCGGTGGCAGAGCTACCGCTTAAAGCAAAGAAGGTTTTGGCATGCTCCGCTTCTTATTACCGATTTTTGAGGACTCCGCCGAAGGCGCGGCCCCTTTCTCGTCCGAGGATTTCCTCAATAAGCTCTTCCCCAATTTCTGGAGCTTTTTGATCAACCTCGGCGCGTTGATCGTTCTTTTCCTCGTGATTTTCTTCTTGGCCTATAAGCCGGTGAAGAAATTCGTCAAAGCCCGCCAGGACTACATCGAGGGAAACATCAAGGACAGCGAAGCCGCGAAGAAGGAATACGAAGAGAAACTCAGCGAATCGGACAAAATGAAAGACGACGCCCGCAAGGAAGCGGACGCCATCATGGACAAAGCGCGCTTAGACGCATCCGCCGAAGCGTTGCGCATCCAAGAAGAAGCGAAGAAGCAAGCCGCCAAACAAATCAAAGACGCGGAAGAGACGATCCGTCTCGCCGAAAAGAAATCCCGCGAAGCGATCCAAGAAGAAATCGTCAATGTGGCGATGGATGCTTCCAAACAGGTGTTGGGCCGCGAGGTCAACGAAGAGGACCAGAAACGTCTTCTCGACGATTTCGTCCGCGACGTGACCGGAAAGGACGGACATGGCGAATAATTCACTTCCCCATCGCATCGCCCTGGCCTTGCTTGACCTAGCGCGCGAGGAAGGACGGGTCGCCGATTATCAGGATGCCTTATCCAAAATCAGCGCCGATTTCGAGGAAGAGCCGCGTTTTAAAGAGATTCTCGGATCCTACCAGATCCCATTCGATGAGCTATATGCCCTGGTGGAACGGGTGTATGGCAACACCGATTTAGTCCATCTAGTCCCCTTCTTGAAGTATCTCATCACCAAACGGGCGATCGGCCGGTTCGAAGAGATTTGCGAAGACTTCTATCGCGAATCCGACAAGGAGCTTGGCATCTACGAAGGCGTCGTCTACAGCGTCTCCGCCCTCGGCAAAAAGGAAAAGGAAACCTTGGAGTCCGCCTTTGCGAAACTCCTCGGCAAGAAAGTCCGTCTCCGCAACCGCGTGGAGCCTTCCATGCTCGGCGGCGTCCGCGTGTTCATCGACGGCAAAGTCTATGATGGCTCGCTTTCTTCGAAAATCGAGCGGATGAGAGAAACCCTTCTCAAGACAGCGAAAACAGGAGGTTACGACCTATGAAATTAGGCTCAGGCGATATCACTGCCCTCATCAAAGAGCAAATCAAAGCCTTCGAAGGCAAAGTCGAAGGCGACGATGTCGGCAGCGTCATCAGCGTCGGCGACGGCGTGGCTTCGATCTACGGCCTGCGTGGCGCGATGCTTGGCGAGCTTTTATATTTCCCCCATGGCGTTTATGGCATGGTCATGAACCTCAACGCCGACGATGTCGGCGCCGTCTTGTTGGGATCTGATACCGAAATCAAAGAAGGCGACATCGTGAAAAGAAGCCATAAAGTGGCCGAAGTCCCCGTTGGGGACGGCCTCCTCGGCCGCGTGGTTTCCCCTCTCGGTTTGCCGGTGGATGAACGCGGGACGATCACCTGCGAGAGAACGCGCCCCGTCGAGCGCATCGCCCCGGGCGTTATGACCCGTAAGAGCGTCGACACCCCGCTTGAGACCGGCATCAAAGCCATCGACGCGATGATTCCGATCGGCCGCGGCCAGCGCGAACTCATCATCGGCGACCGTCAGACCGGCAAGACCGCGATCGCCATCGACGCGATCATCAACCAGAAAGGCAAAGGCGTGAATTGCGTCTATGTCGCCATCGGTCAGAAAAACAGCACCGTCGCTACCATCGCCGCTCGCCTCCGCGATGCCGGTTGCATGGACTATGTGACGATTGTGAACGCTTCCGCCTCCGAAAGCGCTCCGCTTCAATATATCGCCCCCTTCGCCGGCATGGCCATGGCCGAAGAGTGGATGGAACAAGGGAAAGACGTGCTTATCGTCTTTGACGATCTCTCTAAGCATGCGGTCGCCTACCGCGCCCTCTCCCTGTTGCTCCGCCGCGCCCCTGGCCGCGAAGCCTACCCCGGCGACATTTTCTACCTGCACAGCCGCTTGCTTGAACGCGCTTGCAAACTCAGTCCCGACTACGGCGGTGGTTCGATCACCGCGCTGCCGATCATCGAGACCCAAGCCGGCGACATCAGCGCTTATATCCCGACGAACGTCATCTCCATCACCGATGGTCAGATTTTCCTCGTGACCGACTTATTCACTTCCGGTCAAAGACCGGCAATCGATAGCGGCTTCTCCGTGAGCCGCGTCGGCAGCGCCGCCCAGTTCAAATGCGTCAAGCAGGTGTCTTCCTCGCTGAAGATCGATTTGGCCAACTATCGGGAGAACTTGGCCTTCTCCCAATTCGGCAGCGACCTCGACGCCGAAACGAAGAAGATCCTCGTCCATGGCGCAGCCGCGATGGAAGCCCTCAAGCAGGTCAACTACGCGCCTCTTTCCATGGTGGAGGAGGTTTTGGCGTTATTCGCTATCAAATACCGTTATCTCGATGCGGTTCCTCTCGAGGAAATCGCCGGATATCTCCGTGACTTAGCCTCTTATATGAGTGGCCATCATCACGACTTAATCGAGGAACTCGAGCAAAAGAAAGCTTTCTCGGACGAGCTCATCGCCGCCTTCACGAAAGCCTATGACGAATTCGGACAAGTGAGAGGATAAGGATGTCGAACAGTCTGACGAAAACGAAACGGCGGATCGCTTCCATCCAAAGCACGGCGAAGACGACGCGAGCCATGGGCTTAATCGCCATGGTCAAGCTTCGCCGCCACATGGATGCTTTTGAGAAGCAGAACGTCTACGCTGAGGAGACGCGCGATCTCATCAGCCATCTTTTCGCCTACGACAAACAGACGAAATCCCATTACGCCCGCCCGAACAAAGAGGCGGGCAAGTCCCTCTATCTCGTCGAAACGAGCAACCTCGGTCTCTGCGGCTCTTATAACGCGAATGTCTATAAATTCGTCGACCGCGTGACCGAACCGGGCGATGTGATCGCTCCGATTGGATCCAAAGGGATCCATCACTACGCGTTATCCGATCGCAACCCCTTGGATAATGACTTGGCTGAGCTCATCGCTTCCGGAACGCTGGAAGACCTCCATCGTTTGGCCAAGATTCTCAAAGACCGGTTCGACGCCGGCGAATTCAGACGGATTTGCATCGTCTACACCCACTATGTGAACTCGATGCGGTCGGTGCCGATGGTATTCCAATTATTGCCCGTCCAATTGCCTCTCCATGAGTGGCAGGATGAGGGCCAATATCCCCCGGAATTCGACACAACTCCCCGTGAACTCATCCATCACCTGCTTCCGGGTTACCTGGCGGCGATGCTCTACGAACGGCATATGGAAAGCCAACTCAGCGAGCAAGCCACGCGCCGGAACGCGATGGATGCCGCGAATGACAACGCGGACGAGTTGCTCGAGAAGCTCAACATCGAATACAACAAGGCCCGACAAGGGGCCATCACCCAGGAAATCACTGAGGTCGTCGGCGGTGCCGCGGTCGACCAGTAAGGAGGAAAGCTATGGCGAAAGAAAAACAAGAAATCCGCTACGGCGAAGTCGTTCAGGCCGTCGGCCCCGTCATCGACGTCCGCTTCGGCGAGAAATACCTCCCCGCTCTTTTAACCGCCCTCGAAGTCGAATTCCCCGGCCAAGATAAGAAACTCACCATTGAAGTCATGCAGCATATCGGTGACGACGTCGTCCGTGCGGTGGCCATGGGCGCCACCGAAGGTGTTGAGCGCGGTTTCCGCGTCCGCGACACCGGCGGGCCCATCACCGTTCCGGTGGGCAAATGCACGCTCGGCCGCATGTTCAACGTCCTTGGCGAGCCGATCGACGATTTGGGCGACGAAGAGATCAAGAAAGCGAAACGGATGCCCATCCATCGCGAAGCCCCGAGCTTTTCCGAACAAAAGGTGTCGACCGAAATCCTTGAGACCGGCATCAAGGTCATCGACTTGCTCTGCCCGTATGTCAAAGGTGGCAAAGTCGGCCTCTTCGGCGGCGCCGGGGTCGGCAAAACCGTCCTCATCCAGGAATTGATCTTCAACATCGCCAGCGAGCACCATGGCATCTCCGTGTTCGGTGGCGTCGGCGAACGCAGCCGCGAAGGCAATGACCTCTATTTCGAAATGAAAGAATCCGGCGTTCTTAAGAACACCGCCCTCTGCTTCGGACAGATGAATGAGCCACCCGGCGCTCGTATGCGCGTCGGTCTAAGCGCCCTCACGATGGCGGAGCATTTCCGCGATGTCGAACATCAAGATGTTCTTCTTTTCATCGACAATATCTTCCGTTTCACCCAAGCCGGCTCCGAAGTCAGCGCCCTTCTCGGACGTATGCCTTCCGCCGTTGGCTACCAGCCAACCCTCGCCACCGAAATGGGTCAGCTTCAGGAAAGAATCACCTCCACCAAGTCCGGTTCCATCACTTCGGTCCAAGCGGTTTACGTCCCGGCCGATGACTTCACCGACCCCGCTCCGGCCACAACCTTCTCGCATCTTGATGCGAAAACGATTTTGGACCGCAACACGGCCGCATTGGGCATCTATCCGGCGGTAGACCCGCTTGACAGCGCGTCAAACGCCCTCAGCCCGGCCGTCGTCGGCGAAGAGCATTATGAGATCGCTCGCGCCGTCCAGAAACTGCTTCAGCGTTACAAAGAGTTGCAGGATATCATCGCCATCCTCGGTCTCGACGAACTCAGCGACGAAGACAAAGCGATCGTCGCCAGAGCGCGCCGCGTCCGCAACTTCCTCTCCCAGCCGTTCCATGTCGCTGAGACCTTCGTCGGCATCCCGGGCGCCTATGTGCCGCTCAAAGAGACGATTCGCAGCTTCAAAGCCCTCTTATCGGGCAAATATGACGACCTCCCGGAGAACGCGTTCCTTTACTGCGGAACGATCGAAGACGCCGTGGCCAAAGCGGAGGCCATGAAGGAATGAAATCCCTTCACCTGAAAATCGCAACGGTGGAAGGCGTCATCTTCGATGAGGATGTCGCTTCGGTCTATTTCGTGACCGAGAAAGGGGCGATGGGTATCTTACCGCGCCGCCTTCCGATCATCGCCGGCCTGAAGAAAGGCCCCAGCATCGTCAAGGTCAACGAGTTAAGCGGCTGGGCCTCCTTCTATGTCATCCGCGGCGGGGCCATCTCCCATAAACGGAATGAGACCATCGTCTTAGCCGAACGTTGCGAAAAAGCCGCCGATGAAACGGCGGCCAAAGAGCTCGTGAAGCAGTGGCGCTCTAACGAAGCGTAAACGAATAAGACTCAAGATCGAAGCTCGCGAGGGCTTCGATTTTTTGTTCGGCGTTCAGACGGGAATAATCCAGCAAATATATCGGTTTTGCATTGGATTTTTGGAAAATTGTCGCATATTCCTGTCGGGATTGCTCATCGGTGGGGTCGTAAAGACAACGCCGGAAGTCGCCCGAATTGGAGGATGCTTCAACATAATCGGCGTATTCGGAGAAACGATAAATGCCATTTGTCTTGGTCACCGACTGGAGGTAGCTGGTGAACTTTTTGGCATCGCCGTTGTCACCATAGATATCCATTAAGGAGGCCCCATTTTGATTCAAACGATAAAGAGTAGGGGTCGCTCCATTGATGCCGCCGGCGCTTTCATCGGAACCATAACGGGTTTGGAAGGTGGTCAGAGCGGCCGAATAGGCCGCGTAGCGGTCATCGTCGTCATCGGTATAGAAAACATGAATCAAGCGGCGGGTATTCTTAGTGGCTTCGACGAAGAATGGTTCCATCTTCACACAATGGCTGCAGCCATGACGGGCGAAGAAGACGAAAGTATCGATGCCTGACTCGGCTTCGGCGATCAAAGTTGCCGGATCGGTGCCATCCATCAAAGAAAGATAATTATTGTGTTCCCTCTCTAGAAGAGAGTCTCCTCGCATCTCGATGAAAGACGCGTCAGAACGCGGCTTCACCTCACACGAGGCGACAAACGGCGCGAGGGTGGCAAACAAGACGAGGGAACGCACGATTTTCATATCCATATAAGAATACTAACTTTTGCCCCCATTTTCCGTTAAAATCAAAAATGAGGTAAGAATATGGATTTTTTCGATACGTTCCCTGATAGCAAAATCAGCCCAAAGAAGTTTTTCGCCTGCATCGAGATCAGCAAAGGCAGCAATTGCAAATACGAATTGGACCACGAGTCTGGCCTTTTGATCCTCGACCGCGTCCTCTTCACCGCGACCCACTATCCGCAAAACTATGGTTTCATCCCAAAAACTCTGTCCGAAGACGGCGATCCCCTTGATGTTTTGGTCATCATGAGCGAGCCGATGGTCCCGTTATCTTTGACCGAGGCCACCCCGATCGGCGTCCTCGAGATGGTCGACAACGGATCGCTCGATGAAAAGATCATCGCCGTCTGCAGCCACGATCCGGACTACAAAGATATCAAAGATATCAGCGAGCTCCCTCAGCACTTAGCCGATGAAATCCGTCACTTCTTTTCCGTTTACAAACAGCTCGAGATCGGCAAAACAACCGAAGTCAAGACGATCAAGAATCACGAGAAAGCCGAAGCCTGCATCGCGAAATGCATGGCCCGTTACAAGGCGACCCACTAAAGAAAAAAGGCGGATGTGCTCCGCCTTTTATTTTTGCGCTTCGTCCACGGCTTTTTTCGCTTCATTCGGCACATTGTCGATTCGAATGACCCAATAGGAATTCAGAATGACCTCGCCGAGCGTGCTGCCCTGGCGGATATCTTTCCGGTAGGCCGCCTCGACTGTGCCGTCTTCGCGACCGGCCGCATAAATCGCCATCGCGGCGACGAAGCAGATTTCTTCTTCGGTCGGGAAATCTTTTTGAATCAAGAAGTGCGAACCGGATTGACCTTGGATGTGCAACCAAACGTGGTTTTTGGCTTTGCCAAGGTAGAAGGTAAGGCAACGGTTTTGGGTGGCGTTGCGGCCGAATAAGACCGTCACATCGCCAACCTTGGTCCGATAGGGAAGTTCGGCGGTGGAGGAGATGAGGTTGGGATGACGCCTCTGCTTGGCAGATTTCTTCGCTACTTGTTGCAGACACGATTCCAATTGATCGACGTCGGCCTCTTCAAGCAAGGCGAGGTTCGCGTTCGTCTCATCTAATTGTTTCTGCGTCTCCGCGATATATTGGTTCGAATAACTTAGGGTCAGTTTGGCTTTCTTGGCGGACCGATAATAGCGTTCAGCGTTGGCCGCCGGCGACAGCAAAGGATCGAGAACGACGACAGTCTCGCCGTCGGAGATTTTGGTATCCCCGGAATGAATTTCATCGAGATGTGTATAAATAAAGTCGCCTTTCTCGGTGTCATTCAAACGGATTGTCGCCTGGTTCAAATCTCGGTTCAAAGCCCGCAATTTGTTCTCAAGCGACTTCTTTTGGCGGAGTAATTCCTGGCGCTTTGCGCCAAGGACGCTTTTGCGCTTCTCGGTATCGATACTCGTTTCCAGCGACCGGCAGAAAGCGAGATATTCTTCGGGATCGACGTTCTCGGCAGCGTCGGAATATTCCGGTTTGGCCGGCGGGACATAAGCGAGGTTTTTGGCGAGTGGCCTCTTGGAAGTCAAAGCCGAGGCGCGGTAGAGAGATTGGATGCTGTTATCCCCATTTGCAATGACAAGATTCGGGTGGTGAGGAATCAATTCAATATACAGGAATCTTTTCTCTTCCTTATATACCTTGTTAACGATTTCCAAATCCAAACGGATAATCATGTCATCATCGATGATTTCGATTCCTTTGCAGAAAGCGTTCGTCAGTTCGTGGCGGACTCCCGTCATGAAAGGACGGTCGATCTTGCCTTTCTCATTGACGGAATCACCAAGGTAAAAACGGGGGTGGGTTTGATCGAGGCAAATGACCAAGGAGCCGCCGTCTCGCCCCGAGACATGGAAAGCGACCGTGCTCGGATTAAGGAGAACGGGGTGCGAGATATAATGCCCGACCAAACGATCGCGGCACGTATCGATATAAGCTTTCAAAACATGGGGCGTGATTTTCATCGAAACCATTATACGGATATGGCTTTTCGCCTTCAAAGCGCAGGTTTTCGCAATTTTTGGTTTGTTGGTGCGTCATAGCGCGTTATAATTTCCGCATATATGTCAAACAAAGGCGCTCTCATTATTCTCTCGGGACCCAGTGGGGTCGGCAAAGGCACGATCCGTCAGGCTCTTCTTGCCCGTGGTTGCCTACCTTTTTGGTACAGTGTTTCCATGACGACCCGTTCGATTCGTCCCGGCGAGACGGATGGCGTCGAATACTATTTTGTCAATGATGCCGAGTTCGATCGCAACATCGAGACCGGCAATTTCCTCGAATATGTCGAATTCGTCGGCCATCGCTACGGCACCCCGAAAGACAAAGTGCTCGAGCATCTTAATGCCGGTGTGAATGTCATTTTGGAAATCGATGTCTCTGGCACGGAAAAGATCCTTACCAACTGTGCCGACCTCGACCCGATCACGATTTTCCTCATCCCGCCTTCCTTCCAGGTGTTGGAAGACCGGATCCGCGGCCGCAGCACCGAAGACGAAGCGACCATCCTTCGCCGTCTGCTCAAAGCCCGCGTCGAGATGCAAGTCCGCGATCGTTATCAGCATGTTGTCGTTAACGACAACGTTGAACAAGCCGTTGAAGAAATCGAAAAGATCATCGGCAAAGAACTTTCGCGTCGCTCTTCCTGATTTGATAATTTTAATATAAAATTACTTGATGCTTCTTTTAGATGTCCTCATCCAATACGGAACGATGTCTCTCGATCGGACCTTTTCGTATGCATACCGGGGCACCGATAAAATCGAGCCGTGGTATCGGGTCGTCGTTGAGTTCAATCACCGCGAGATCGTCGGTTTCGTCACGGCCATCAAAGAAGTAAACCAAACCCCCGAAGAGTTCGCTAAACTCAACGGGTTCCCAGTCAAAGATATTATCCGTGTCATAGACACGGCACCTCTCGTTACCCAAGGCCTCATCGATTTGGCCAAGAAAGTGAGCGAATATTATTTGGCTCCGCTCATCAGCGTCCTTCAAGCGATGCTCCCCGTTTCTCTTTCGCCGCGCCGTTCGGCCATCAAAGGACCGAAGATCGCCTACGAGCAGTGGGTCCGTCTCAAAGATTGGAACGAAGACAACTTGACCCCGAAACAACTCGAGGTCGTTCGCCTCCTTAAGGACAACGGCGATGTTTTGAAGAAAGAAGCCGGCACCCCAGCCGTCGTTTCCAAACTGATTGAAAATGGCGTTCTCGAAGTTTATCGCCGCGAACGGTTCCGCACCCCAATCACCGAAATCGAGCGGACGAAGGGACCCATCTTGACCGCCGATCAGCAAAAAGCGGTGGATGGCATCCTCGCCTCGCCGAAGCAAACTTGTTTGCTCCAAGGCATCACCGGCAGCGGCAAAACCGAAGTCTATCTTGCTTTGACCGAAAAAATGCTCGAACAAGAACGGACCGTTTTGTTCTTGGTTCCCGAAATCAATCTGACCCCGGCGATGGTGCGTTATTTCGTCTCCCGATTTGGCACTGATGTCGCCGTTCTCCACAGCGGACTCACCAACGCCGAACGTTACGATGAGTATCGTCGGATCCGTATGGGTCTCGCCAAGATCGTTGTCGGCGCCAGAAGCGCCGTCTTCGCCCCGCTTCGCAATATCGGTCTCATCGTGCTCGATGAGGAACACGTCGAATCCTATAAACAGGACAACGTCCCTTATTATCACGCCAGAGAAGTCGCCATTTTCCGCGCCGAGCAAGATGGCGCCAAAGTCGTCCTCGGCAGCGCCACCCCGACCCTGGAAACCAAAGCCCGGGCTATGCGCGGTGTCTATGGCTATTTTGAGTTGAAACGTCGCATCAACGAAAAGCCGTTGCCAAAGACGGAAATCATCGACTTGACCAAGCCTCGCATTTATGGCCCGCGCAGCCGGAAGATTTCCCAACCGCTTCTCGACAAGATTTCCGAGAACCTTCTTTCGGGAAAACAATCGATTCTGTTATTGAACCGCCGCGGTTATTGGACAACGATCATCTGTTCTCAATGCGGCCATTATTTCATCTGCCCAACCTGTGGTGGGAACCTGACCTATCACACCTCCGACGAAATGTTGAAGTGCCATCATTGCGGCCACGTGGAGCTCTTCCCAAAGGTCTGTCCTTCCTGCGGATCCCCGAAACTGACCCGGGTTGGTTACGGCACTGAGCGCGTCGTCCGCGAGCTCAACGAGCTTTTCCCGACCGCGCGCATCGCCCGCTTGGATAGCGATGTTGGCAAGGTGGCCAAGAACATCGAAAAGACGCTGGCTTCCTTCAAAGCCGGCGAAGCCGATATTCTCGTCGGCACCCAAATGGTGGCCAAAGGCCACGACTTCCCGAAAGTGACCCTGTCGGCCGTTATCGACGCCGATATCGGTTTATCGTTGCCGACCTATCGCGCATCCGAGCGCGCCTTCGAGCTCATCGCTCAAGCGGTTGGTCGCAGTGGAAGAAGCGCGGACACGGGCACGGCGATGATCCAAACCTACAACCCGAATCACTACGCGATCCGTTATGGGGCGCTTCAGGATTACGAATCCTTCTTCCTCCGCGAGATGCAAGAACGCAAGATGGGGAAGTATCCGCCATATGTCTATTTGGCTCTGCTCTCCTTCCAAGGAAAATCCGAGGAACGCACCATCGAGGCGAGCTTGGACTTC
>Ga0310694_10001503_pt1 | contig 26274 bp, 16 predicted proteins | sample 174DNAGHGhighgp2_FD_203884 | JGI IMG/M metagenome (GOLD analysis project Ga0310694, IMG submission 203884) | Sheep rumen microbial communities from Palmerston North, Manawatu-Wanganui, New Zealand - 1742 DNA GHGhigh gp2 (v2) (version 2) | ecosystem: Host-associated > Mammals > Digestive system...
GGACCTCATCCTTACCAAGGATGCGCTCTACCACTGAGCTAAAGCAGCATAAGAGCGAAAGACGGGACTCAAACCCGCGACCCCCAGCTTGGAAGGCTAGTGCTCTATCGACTGAGCTACTTTCGCGTGAACGAGAGGTAAGCTCTCGATTGTGTGGGTGCGGATGGATTCGAACCACCGAAGTCGAAGACAGCAGATTTACAGTCTGCCCCATTTGGCCACTCTGGAACACACCCAATTTCAAAGATCTTGGAGCCTCTAGTCGGACTCGAACCAACGACCGCTGGATTACAAATCTAGTGCTCTACCAACTGAGCTATAGAGGCGCAACTTTTTACCTTCCGGTCGAAAGCGGGTGCAAAGGTACTGCTTTTTTTTGATATGACCAAATATTTTTCAAAAAAAATGCAAAAAAAATGCAATTTTGCTATTTGGGGTTGGTATTTTGCCCTTTTGCCCGAGGGTGCGTAGCGGAATAGACGCGTTTGATCTGCTCGAAGGTGGTATGGGTATAGACCTGGGTAGTAGAGATAGAGGCGTGCCCGAGGAGCGTCTGGATGGTACGGATATCCGCACCGTTATCGAGCATGGTGGTGGCAAAGGTATGACGCAGGACGTGCGGGGAGTGTTTTTTGAGGGTAGAGACAGCTCCCATACGCGTGCGCACGATAGTATATAAGGAGTACTTGGTCAAATTGGGGAAGAATTTGACATTGGAGATTGAAGATTGAAGATTGGAGATTTCGGAATCGCGAAATTCCATATACGCACGAATCTGCTCCACCAGTTTGGGTCCGATGGGAACGACACGTTCTTTGCGGCGTTTACCGAAGATGCGGACTTGGCCTTGGGCAAGATCGAAGTCGGCATCGGTCAGGTTAAGTAACTCGGCCTGACGCATACCAGTTTGGTATAATAGCGAGATGATCAAGTCATCTCGCTGGACCGTTGCCCTGTCAGACCGCTTCGCTGACAGACCGTTATCACTGACAGACCGTCCTTCGGACTGACAGACCGATTCACCATTCGACAAAGCTGCCTGCATCTCCTCTTCGCGGAAGAAGACGGGAAGGGGTTTGTCGGCTTTGGGAGGGATGACACGGGCCGTGATGTCGCGTTTCACTTTGCCTTGCCGCAGCAGGAACTTATAGAACGAGCGGAGAGCCGAGAGGCGTCGTTTGACGGAGCGTGGCGACTGGTGTTGCGATTCAAGCATATCCAGCATCCACTCTTTGACATCGGTCTCATCCACATTCTCCGGGTTGAAGTCCTCCGGTTCCCATCCCAGGAACCGGCAGAAGTCCCGTAGGTCATCACGGTAAGCTTCGACGGTACGGTTGGAGTACCGACGTTCGACAGCGATATATTCGAGAAAATGCTGAATCATATTGTTTATTCCAAGGACACGGATTCGCCGGGCATGAGGACGAAATGGATATCGGCTTTGGTTCCTGCAAACCAGTTTTTCTTACCTGCCACGGAGCCTAAGGAAGCGGATTCGAAATAGGCATGGCGAAGGCGTTTGCATTTAGCGAAGGCATAGTCACCTATCTCTTGGACGGACGCCGGGATAGCAACGGCTTTGAGTTTCTTTTGTCCTGCCAGCGCCCCTTCTGCGATAGAGACAACGGGACATTCGACATATTTCCCGGACGCTTTATCCCGATATTTGATGGTTGCAGGAATGGGCAGGCTGCCTTTGATGATGACCGATTGGCGAAGCAGCTGTGCTACGTGGTTGTCAGTATCCACGGCATAGGCGAGCCCTTTGTACTGAACGGTTCGAATGCCGGCATGGACAGTCAGCATTAGAAGGGAGAGCGTTACGATAGTAAGAAAGTGTTTCATTGTTGATATCAATTAAGCGGTTAATGTTTCCAAGGGTTACAGAGGATACAGGGTTCGTTCGCCGGTATGCCGAAGAGGACGGTAAAGCGGATACCGATATAGAGGTTTCTCATCCAGTATTTCCGTGCGTCTGCCGTTGAGAAGACATGATCCATGCGATAGGTAGAGAAGTCATAGATGGACTCCTCGGGGATGGCATAGAGATCTTTGTTGGTACGAGGACATATATTGAGCATACCAAAGTCCACGAAGCCGGCAAAGCGAAGTCGGCAATCGAGGCGGTTACCCGGTGCGGTACGATAGATACGTCCGTTATAGAACGTGGTGTATTCGTATCCGGCTTCCACATGCGCCAAGACATCGAATTGGAGACGCAGTCGTTCTCCCGTTCGTTCAAGAGGCACGTTATAGCGGTACCCGTGATTATCCATCTCATGCCAAACACCCAGGAAGGGTTCGTACAGGGCTTTGGTGGTAGCGTTGAGGGTTTGTCGGGTGTCCCCTTTGAAGGCGCAGTTGACGTGGAATCCGGCAAGCCAATAGCCGATGCCGGCTGTACTGAACAGGTACTGACCGACATACAAGGGAACTTGCACATAGAGGTTACGCGCCCTGTCTTGACGCCCGTAGAACTCATGTTTGAGGGTAAACTCAGCAGGTTCTACCCCATCCCATTTATCGTGCATACCGTAATGATAGATACCGGTATCCCGGAGGTTGGTATAGACCTCCTGGTAGTTGATACCCAGACCCGTCTGAACAAGTAATCCGCTGTACTGGTATTCGTAAAGCAGATGGAACCCTGCGGCCCCTCCACCGGGTCGGATAGAGGGCACTCTCCAGTTGGAGACAAAAGAGGTCCAAGCACCTTCGACGGAGAAGCCCACCAGATGATGCGAACCCGCATACTGGGAAGCGTGAAGTCCCCAGAAAGCATCGACATCATCTTCTACATCCTTGAAGGTGAAGCCATACACTTTGCCGAGTTCATACTCCGGTTTGTCATCGACCTTGAATCGTCGCTGTGCCCATGCGGTTGGCTGGCACAGAAGGCAAAGGATCAGAAGGGTATATTTTCGTAATGTTCCGGTGTACATTTAGAGCTTACTAAAATTTTAATGGACCGATAGGGTTCTTCGGGTGTATCATTGGACCACAGTTGAACGACATAGATACCTTCCAAGACAGGTACCGGTACCTGGGTCACATCTGCCCGGAAGACGCCTTGTGAGACAAGTCGTCCTGTTGCAGTCGTGATTCGATAGGTACCATCGTGACGTGAGAGGATGTTGATATAGGGGTTACAGTTGCACACGCAGGTAGGCACGACGGAGAGGTATCCCTTCTCGGGTGCAAAATCATTCTCAATCGGATTGGCCACAATGGTGATAGGACAAGTCTGGAAATCCTGCACTTCGCCATCCCGTGTCAAGCGCACGTGGTACTGGTCTCCGACGACGAGTCCGGTAGGCACATAGAGGTATTCGTGGGTCTCGCCGGGTATGGGTTTATCGCCATGATACCATTGATAATGCGACCAGTGATACCCGCCGTTATAGGTGTCGTTATAGAGGGCTATCACATCTCCGAAACGCTGTTGGGTGATCCAGGACGGATAACTGAGTACAATAGTGGTATCGGTACTGCACAGGTCAGGGTTGGTACAGATACCGTTATCGAGCACCAGTTTGATGCGGTAGTAATCGGGTCTGGGATACCGGGTTCTATCCGCCTCTATGTTCGGCATCGGGATACGCAGCCAAGACAGTTCGTCCGGTGTTGTGATCGGATGATCGATGATATCTTCGAACCCGTTCCGGTGTCCCTCTTCATCGTACTTGACGGAATAAGCGATCGGGTCGTAGTCACCGGTATAGGTATAGAAGAGGTCATACGCGTCATCGTCCGCACAGATCGAATCGACTCTTGCCGTAGGCACGGTAGGATCAATGACCTCGAGATAGAGATGGGTGAAATGATGACATCCCCATTCATTAAGCGTGGTGTCGTAGTAATAACCGGCTTCGGTGAGCGGTTTGCCGTGGAAGTCATACACCTCCGGATAGCAGATGGTGTCGGGCAGCACTTCGCGTGTGGTGTCGTTCACTGTCAGATAGAGATGATATACGGAGTCGCAACCATAGACAGCCGTGTACGCACTATCATGGAAGAAATAGGTACCTACCGCCAGATGATCCAGATTATGACCATGCCACGTCATATCTTCATCCGCACATTTCTTGATATGCTCTTCAAAAAGATACGTCGGCATCACCATCAGATGCAGTTCGTAAATCGAATCGCAACCTTGGTCATGGGTATGATAGGTATCATGGAAGATATGTTCGCCTGCCGGATAACCGTCTCCTAAGACATTGCCGTACATACTTCCCCGATAGGTATGATCCCGCCATACCGCTTCGCCATCATCGCAGATGGTGATGGTATCCCTATGCCGATAGGCGGGATAGATAGTTGCGTGCAGTTGATAGACCGAGTCACAACCGTGTACGGTCTGATAACTATGGATGAACGTGGTATCCAAAGGAGCAACTGGTGTACCTATCTCGTATTCTGTTTCCAAACCGGAGAAGAGATGTCCGTCTTCCATCTTATACGTTTCGTTGGAACATAGTTTGGCTGTCTCATCGAACAGATAGGTCTTATTGATTTGCAGCCAATAGCGATAGATGATACTGTCGCAGCCGTCCCGACCTTTGAAATACACTTCCGAATAGTCTTGCGGAATCTGCATACCTGGTGTCCAAACCATTGTTTCGACATAGGACTGTGTTCCGTTGGTGTACCAGAGCGTATCCAGATGCTGATAGGTTTCATTATCGCAGATGGTGTCGTAGTGCGGAATGATGACGACGGGTTTGACATACAGTTCGAGCACATAGACCGAGTCGCAATGCCAGTAATCTGTTCCGCCTTGGATAGAATCGTAATAGACTCCGGTGGAGTAATATTTGCCACCTCGCCATTCGTAACTTCCGCCCCAACAAATCCGTGCACTCGTCACATATTCATAGGAAGGATGGACGGTCAGATGGAAATGAATGATACTGTCACATCCTCCGTTAACGGCCGTAAGACGACGTTCCGCTTCATAATACATCGTGTCTTTGAGCTCTCCGTCAAGCAGACGTGTGATCGGCGGGAAGAAGATAGTGTCGGTATGTTGACCGTACGCATCGGAGGTATAGAAGACGTGGTATTTCTCGTCACCGCAGGCAACCTCGTTCCGGATGTAATGTCCTCCGGGTTGCACGATCAGTTTGAGATAGAACGTACTGTCGCAACCGAATTCAGTGGAGTAGTAATGGGCAGTGTCGTAGTACACACCCGGCGCCAGGATGGAATCACCATCCCGGTAATGATAATACTCCACATCCCTATGGGTGTCGTACCGGTCGCCCGGAAGGCGGTCATACCCCCAACCGTACCTATCGCCGGAGTACCCTTTGTGCTGCCAATCGACACGTTCGCTTTGACAAATGACGTAGGTTGAATCGAAGCGATAGATAGGATGTACGAACCATGACACGCCGAAGATACTGTCGCAACCGTGAATAGAGGTATAGGCATCAGTAAAACTAAAGGTTCCGGCTTTGGACAGATCCAAAGTGAAAATATGCGGTTTGCCTGCTTCGTCTCTCCATTCGACGATGGTGTCAGTATGGATGGTATCCTGGCAGAACTCAAAATAGGGTCGATAGTCATAGACCGAATCCACCCGCAGCGTGAGCGTTACGATCGAATCACAACCCGTCACTTTGGAAGGTATGGTATCCACGGAAACATACGTTCCTACCCGATCGGTATTCATATACATACCCTCCCCCCGGTTCCAGTTCGGGTTTTGGAACGGATGTCCCTGGCAAACACTATCCAAAGAATCGGTATGGGCCACTTCGTGTACATACAGCGTCAGATGGTATATGGAATCGCAGTCATAAACCTTCGTCTGATGCTTGATATCCACATGATAGGTACCATGCGACAGGTTCGTCTTGATGCTATCAAAGGGCGTCGGGTCATAGGTCTTACCATACGCAGTGTATTGACTACCGGTAAAGAGCATCTTATGCCAATGCGCAGAGTCATTTTCGCACAAGGGGATCGTGTCATAGAAATGATAGATCGGAGCGACATAGACCGTTATACCGTACGTACTATCACAGCCGTAAATAGTGGAATAATCATTACCCAGATGATAGGTCTTATCTCCTTCGGACAGAGAGATGGAACCCTCCGGATCGCCGTGTTCGTTGTACCAGATCCATGTACTGTCCGGTGACTGACAGAGTGCGATCTCGCCTTGCGAGAAATGGTAATGGGGTCGGATATGATAGGTCATATGGACGATGGAGTCACATCCGTTGCCAAGTGCCGGAATGGTATCCATGAACTCGACATCTCCCAGCACATCTGTCGGTACGCTACCTCCCAAACCGTTATGCATCGCTTCGTAAGTGACATCAGCAAACTGGCACACGTTCCGTTCCTGATTCGAGTAATGCGTGGGTTGCACTTCAACCACGATATAGAACGAACTGTCACAACCGATGGAGTTTTTGAACGTGATCGTATCTCTAAACAGACCCACCGGATAGACGCGCACGGAATCGTACAAGCTTGCATCATACGTACCGCCAAAGGCCGCATATTTGTCACCGATATAGAGTTTGTCATGTTTCTTCAACGCTTTGTTATCACAGATACGGACGGTATCGTGGAAATAGATACTGTCTTTCCACTCCAAATGCAGATGCAGCACACTGTCGCAACCATAGTGATTCTTGGTGATGAGTGTATCGATATAGTAACCTGTCTCGGAGGCCTGTTTGCCTTTCTCTCCATACGAGTACGGTCCGGCACTAGCGCACCAAATGACGGACATATCGCGTATGGTGGTCGGGTTGACGGTGACATGACGACGGACGATACTGTCGCAATAAAACGGGGAAGCGGTATGCAACGTATCTGTCAAAGTGGTATCCAACACCTGTTCGTGCAGATCGCCCCAGGTCAGAAGATGCCGATAGGGGGTGGCTTGATACGTGTCGCTGGTCTCCCAGAGGTAGGATTTCTCCCTTTCGCACAGCACTACGGCACTGGTGGGATCTTCGTATTTCTTTCCGAACTTAACCGTCACCGTTACCACACTGTCGCAACCGACTGCGTTGGCTTTCTCCAGACGCTTGACGAAGACCGTGTCTTTGCGTGCCGTGATAGTCGGGATGTCGATATCCGTATAAGTATCCCCTTCGCAAAAGTAATAAGTCCGCTCGCTTTTGGTGGTATCGTTGACGGTCAGATGCAATTCGTATATCGTGCGGCACTGTCCTGCCACTTCGACGGTGTCTCTGTACACACCGGATGTCTTGAGGTTCTCCAAACGATGTCGGTGTACCGCGTCTATCGGTTCCGCTCCGTAGTCATAACTATACGGCGGTTCATTATTACATTGCGTCACGGTGATGGGCACGATATTCTCCGCACTGACGCTGATATGATAAGTAATAACACTGTCACAAGACTTCGGGAACTGTTTGCTGGGTATAGTCTCTGTTAGGTCCCCTCCCGTATAACCGACCGGAACGGTAGCACCGTTCTCGCAGTACTGATACGGCAACTGTTCGGGACAGAGTGTAAGCGTCACTTCGTTCGTCAAAGTCGGATAGACCGTCAACTGAAAGGTTAGCAAACTGTCACAGTTGTACTGCGAATGATGATTATAATCGGTGGTATAGGTCCAATCCGGGTCTTTCCATTGTCCGGAGTTACGGATATCGGTCAGCAGGATTTGGCGCAAGGAAGTACCTTTGTTGTCTCTCCAAGTATAGGGCAGGGATTTCTGGCAGATGGTGTCATACACTTGGGTGGTATAGGTAGGATGTACACGGAGCGGCAAACGCACGATACTGTCACAATCGTGTATGCTTTTCAGATTGGCGGTACACAAGGTATCGAACGGCAAAACCTTGTCGTCCGGTATGTTGATAGAGATCGTACGGGAGTTCCCTTTCTTATCCGTCACTCGCCACGAATAGGGTAAGTTATTGATACACACATCCACCTGCGGCAAGGTATTGTCATAAGTTTTATCGACCGTGAAGTTCAAACGGTATATCGTACGGCATTGTCCGGCGATAGACACGGTATCATCATAGATCCCTGTTTCCCGGATATCGGTTAACAGGCGTGTATGAGTAGCCTCAGCCAGAAGAGCCGGATAGTCATACGAATAAGGCAGGTTATCGTCACAACGGCGAACGGTGATGGGTTGGATATTCTCCGCACTGACCGTGATATGATAAGTGATGACGCTATCACATGCCATCGGGAACTGACGGCTTGGGATGGTCTCTGTCTTATTCCAAGTCGTAGCGCCTACAGGCATAGTGGCACCATTCTCGCAATACTGGTACGGCAGTTGTTCGGGGCATAGTGTAAGCGTCACTTCGTTCGTCACCTTCGGATAGACAATCAGATCCAGATGCACGATAGAGTCACAGCCTTTGAAGGTATGTAAGTTGGCTTGCCGCGTAGTGTGCCAAACGTTCTGCGCTTCGGCAGCCGGACGTAAAATATTGAAGGTCTGATTCTTATTGGTGTAGTTGTTATGCACGGTCCATCGGTACGGCAGACTTGAATCACAGATAGTGTCGTACAGGATGGTGTCATGTACCGGATTTACCGTAAGGGTCAGATGCAGGATACTGTCGCAACCGCAATGGGCATTCGCTTGCAGCGTATCCGTGTATTGGAAGGAAACAGGATAGTGGTCGCTTGTAGGAATATTGATAGCCTGTATCAGTTGCCCGTTATCGGCACGCTTCCATTCGTATTTGGTTTCATTCTGACAAAGGGACACTTCCGGCAGGGTAGTCTCGAATGTCTGGCATAGATGCACACGTTGCGTGGTGATGGAATCGCATTGCAGTGCATCGTGTGTCTTGTTATAATCCGTGAACGTCTTATCCCCATTCAGAATCATATAGCGGTTAGCACTCTTCCATGGTTCGGGGATTGTACCTTGGTACTTATATCCGACACACAGTGTGTCATTCAGCGCCGTGACCGTATCGTTATCACACAGATTCAATTCCGGAAGACTCACCTGCGTCTTTTTGTGGACCACGATCGTTTTGGTATGCACGCTGTCACAACCGCCTGCATCGCCGCAAGTCTGACACACATGCGAGGTCTTGAGAGAGTCCACCAACGTGAAAGTTCCAGGCGTGTTAAGCGGGATTTTTTGACCGGGCAGTACATGCACTTTTCGGTTGGTTGCTTTATTGGTAATCCATACCTTATTGTGTCCGGTTAACACATTCCCGTCTGCATCGGTATGCGCATGTTTGGGATCCGTATCGGAACGCCAGATATAACCCTGTTCGGCACCCTGACACACATCGTCATTCCCGTCGTCAATCAAATAATCCGGCATCACGAGTAGTTTGAGCACCACCAGACTGTCACAACCGTAACGGGTCTGCAGTTTTTGTTTGGGAGTAATGATGGAATCGACCAGGAAGGCGTCCTCGGCTGTCAGATGCAGGTTATGCTTGTTATACAAGTCATCTTTGGTAAACGTCTTGATAAGCGCACCTGTTTTTTTGTTTATCCATCGGTATGGCAGATGTTGATAACATATCGTGTCAAATGCCTCTATATCATAAGACGGACGAATGGTGACGTGTTGCCAAACCACGCTATCACACCCCCATTCGTTGGGAATGGTATCTTTGAAGATATACTCTTTATTGATCTTAAATTTGATGTTTTTACCCAAGACCTGTTGCGTGGTCGTCGTGTCTGCGATATAGTCGTAGCGTTGGCGTCCGTTATAATGCACAAAGAAATTTTCACCGTAACAGATGTCACGTCGTTGCTGTTCGTTATAGCCTTGATCAATACGCACCGTATCGTGCATATGGATATAGGCGATGACTGTATCTGTTATGATGTTTTGGCAAAGCGGGGTGGTATAATTGACAATCAGACTAGCGGTCCACGTTCCTTCCGTAGGTAAGTGCGTGGTATAATCTTGAATCGAAGTATAATCATCGCTTATGATGGGATAGGACGAATAGTTATCCGGCTCAAACTTCCAATGATAATTATCATAATCATGGTTGATGATGGGTGTAAAGGTGGTTCCGTTGGGAATACATACATTTTTCTCTTTGATGTATTGACCGTCAATCAACATATCGATACTTCGTTCAATACGCGAACCGGCACTATAGGCATAGGACTCCTTTTTATCCATCGAGTTACGTCCTAACCCATACATATAAGCCGTGAAGACACCCTGGACTCCCATATTGTTATTGGTTAATACATGCGCTCCTGTGTCCAATTTAACCACCGCAAAAGAGTATGGGGTATTCGGTATATCGGTGAAGGTGATTGTCTTATCACCATCCAGACGCATCTGGTTTTTTGTGGACTTATAGGTAACCACGTTGACATAATGCGCTTTGATGTTTTGCGCATCCAGGGTTGAGAAGACAAGACTTCGGACACCCAATTCGATAGGCGTTACCGGAGACATTGCCGGAGCTCCGTAACGAGTGGAGACCTCGTAATCATCCTCATCTTCATAATAGACACTATCGCCATTAACTATCGCATCTGTCAGGTATGCGTTGAGCATAAACGGATTCGTCGATCGATACACAACGCTCTTTTCTACGTTCTTAGGCGTATGAAGTGTGTCTTGGTATGTCTCGTCCAGTAATGTCTCAGAGATGTCCAACGTGATTAAATGTTGTTGATCTCGAGTTATCTCGGTGTTAGGAACTAATGAAGTAAGCCTGTAATAATCCTCCTTCTGATTTTTGGTACTGGTAGCGACATAGGTCTTTCCCCACATATCGGTAGGCATCACCTGCGAATAAATATGGTTACTATTGGATGTACCATACGGGATCATGGCTTCCTGTCCTCCTTGGAAAACGGCAATCGGTTGGGAGGCACAAATCTTGGTGCCCGAAAGCGAATACTCTGCCTGTTTGGAACGATACAGATAAACAGAACCGGCTCTCGGCAGATAGATTTGTTTCGTTATTACAGAGTCCGCATACTGGTCACTCGGACCAAAAACTTTGCTGTCATACGCCTTATGGATTTCCAAATCTACGGTTGTATAATCCTTGGTAGAAAGAAGCGCAAATTCAGTGGACCATTTATCACTTCCATAGGTCTGGATGACATATTCCTTGCTTAATGCTTCTGTCGGGTAAACGTTCGTACCGTCTTGTGAACCTGCGACAGGGTTTTGGCTGACCGCATACAGCGAGATGGGATTATTCGCCTGCACGTGCACCGCTCGGGCATCCACTTCTTCACCCAAGAGAATATATGCTTTATTTAGATTCAGATCATGGATAGCACGCTTCATGAGTCCTGCCACCTGAAAACTTTCCGTACTGCCATCTGCATAAATCACTTTAACCGTCGTTTTCTGGCGGGCTGTAGCAAAAATACGAATCTTCAGGTTGTTCATATCCTGTCCCTGGTTACCACCGGAAGATATGTACGTCACCCAGAAATCCTTTCCCTCTGTTGTGTTATAATCTGTATTCACCCAACTGTCTCCACTGGTATTCCACCACTGTGCCCGTAACGGAGCGGTTACGAGCAGCAGAAACAGACATACTATGTAAGATAAACGACGGAGCACGGGATGTAGAAACTATTGTTTGAGGATGGTAAAGCCTTGTGCAAGGATGCACTTGAGCGTTTCGATGGAAGTACGGCGGTCGTATTCTTTTTCGGATTCGGGCAGTTGATCGTAAGGCACGAGGCATGGATGGGTCTTACGGACATCATCCCGCACTTCGCCATAGGTCCAGCCGTCCGCTACCCGACCTGCCGCCCATACGGCATGGACGTTCTGCGCCAACTGTTCGGTAAGCGCATCCAAGTCCTTGGGCAACACAATCGCCGAAGTGTCTAGCGGTTGGGGTATGTAAGCTTGTTCTTTCATACAGTTTCCGGTTCAGTGGTAGCAGCTTTTTGCATCTCCACCAGCGTCTTGATACGGGATTGCGCAAAGCGTTGCATCTTGATGCAGAAATAGATCAGGGCAAAGAACGCGACACCGCCTGCCACAGGGTTCACCGTTCCGCTCATTGCCAAGGCATCGTAGATACCGTGCAGCAGGAAGGGCATAAAGAGGATGAAGAAGGCATTTTTCTTGGAGGGCTCCACAAAATGATAGAGCGAGTAGTAGTACCCCATCAGTACGGCAAACGCATAATGACCGGGCACCGCCAGCAAGGAACGGGAGATAGCTACCGTCACCCAAGAGGGAGAACCAATTACATAGAAGATATTCTCGATGGTTGCAAAACCCAGACTTACTGCTACCGCATAGACGATACCGTCAAAATGCTCGTCGAAATACTTATTCTTTCGCAGCACAAGCCAGAGGATCAATAGTTTGGCGGCTTCTTCGGGTAACGCAGCCACGAAGAACGCTTCTATCGTCGTTCCGAAAAGTGAGATGGCTTTGCCTTCTGCTCCAAAGAGCAAGGCATTGACGCCGGTCTCGAGGAAACCGACAGGAATACAAATCGCTACGCCCAAAAAGAAAGCTTTGACAATCTGCGAGACGGGTTCCTTCTGGGGATCCTTCCAATAGATATAAAATAACAGGGCGATCGAAGGTACAACCGCCAAGATAAACATCAAGTGCATTTGAATCAGTACCATAATTTATTCCGATTTTTCAATGATCCAAGGTATATATTTAGAGAATTCGATATCCAGCTGCTTCATCTCTTCCGTCAGTTCTTCATACGGCCGTATCTGCGGGTGGATAAAGAAATGCTTATTGTTGCTCAGTTGCTTTGCCACGGTTTCTTCTTTGCCGTAAGGATCCTCTTTGCTTTGCGGTTTGCGATAACCCATCAGCAGTTTCTCCACATTCCAGCGGTTATGCTCTGTGCGACCTAAGGCATCCCCCTCCGCAACGGTCAAAGGATCTTTGTCATGACTTGTATCGTCCGGATCCAGACCCCGCATGGCTCTAAGTACCAACAGTTTATAACTGATGCCGTAGGCAAAATACAGGTTCGACCATTTCTCAGCCACATTCAATTCCTCCCAATTCTTCCCTGCCCATTTCTGATTGTACAGGTCGTTAATCAGTTTGGCACGACGTAGAGAGGTCTCTTCCGAGTAGAAGGACGTGTCGTTCATACCGAAGGGGTACAGGTGGGCATACCGTCCGTGACTCTCTTTGGTTTGTACCTTATCCTTCTCGTACCAGCGGTATTCGGGTTCGCCTTTGCGCGGCGCCTTCGTATCTGCCTGACGCAGGAGCGTGATGAAGTTATCGGAACTGTCTTGACGCACAAACACCGGTACAGCATTGTTATACACCGCGTCCGGCATGTTCATGGCAAAGGCGAAGTTATCCCTCTGGTTCGTCATCGCCAGGAAGAGCGAGAGGTATTGCTGTTCATCTTTCGCCCACTGATAGATGAGATTTTGGATGGAAGCCGAATAGATATCACCCTTGATGAACTCAAAGTCCACATCCAGGAAGTCGCTATCCTTGCCGGAGAATTTCAGACGAGAGGTGTCGGGCTTGATACAACCGTCTCCCTGCTCCGTAAAATCGCCATACGAATAGGGTTGCACTTCAAAGAAATGATGGTTACGGGTAATGAAAACCGGCATCTCCCGATCCGCATGGAGATCAATAAACGTGATACGGGTACGCGCCTTCTCGCTATTCGGGAAATGGAGCACATGCGCCGCTTCATTGGCAAAAGTAACGGCAAAATTCGACATACCGACGAATACCAAATGCACGTAACGGGTATCATTCGGACCTATCCCTTGCCGGCAAGGCGCCGGATAGGCATAGAGCTTATTGTCTTTCTTTCCGATATACGAGCGGTCGATGAAGACCCGTTTGGCCCAACTCGCATAGAAATTATACGGAGCGAACTCCAGATGCAAATCCTTGGTGATATCCGAGAAGATATCCGAGGTGCGGAACGAAGCATAGGTATCCAGATCTTCGAACACGCAGGTGATCCGTCGGATCGCGTGTTGCGGTTGTTCTTTGAGATAAGCGCAGATACTTTCCACGCATTCCACATTGACGGCATCGTGGTTAGGCATCGAGCGGTTTCCTACCACATAGACCTCTTTGGCTTTCTCCAAATGGATATCGGGATAATACTCTTTGGCGGCACGATGTCCGTAGTTGACCAGGATTCGGTCAAAATACTCCCTTTGCACCGACTTACGCAGATGTTCCCGGATCTTGTCGGAAGGCACGGCAGAGAGCATCAGCACATGTGCCTCTTTATCCCGCCGGAAGATATCGGAGATGACCGATGGCACCATCTCGTCATACCCCATGATGATATAATGCCCCGACACTTTGTAACGGGACAGACCGTTCTGATAGTTCTCCCTGCGCTGGGCGATATAGTTGCTTAACACCGAGATGATGATACCGTTGAAGATGAGTAAACCGATCAGATACGTGATGCTGCTGACCAACAATAGCCATCCGTGGACCGTATCATTCGGATCATCCGCTATGTAGAGACTGCTTAAGGCATTGGTATCAATCAGCATGTAAAGCGGCAACAACCATGGTTTGATGCCATGATTCGTACAGAACACCCGCCAATTGGCACCGGATAAGGACAGACAAACATAAGACACGAGCCAGGTCAAAATCAGAATGCACACAATCCAAAAAGACTGCTTCCAAAGACTGCCTGTCAACATCCTATCCAACCGCAACGAACGGTTGCCTGGCGTATGGGAACGAAGTTTACTTCTCATTTTCGCACAATTTTGCGTGCAAAATTACAAAAAATATTTGGACTGCACAAAAAAATTACACTTTTTTATAAAAAATATTCAATTTAGGGCTATACGTGCGCAAAAAAGTGTGCGCGTGCTTGCGTATGTAAAAAAAATGTAGTATCTTTGCAGCCGATTTTAACGTGCAGTATTGTGGCTATACGCAAAAAAACAGTAATCTGTGTTCTGTGCGCTGTGCTCTGTGCTCCTTGTTTAGCACAAGTGTCAAGTGCAGGCCGTTCGGTATTCTCATTTATGAGTCTGCCGGCTTCTTCGCGCATCAATGCGTTAGGCGGAAGTAACGTCAGCCTCAGCGACGGAGATATCTCGATGGGACTGTGCAATCCGGCTTTGCTGCACGAGAACAGTCACATGAACCTGCAGTTTAACTACTCCTATTACCTGCCCGGCACGATGTTCGGTTCCGTGCTATACGGTCATAATTTCGGTCGTTCTTCCATTGAGAAACCCATCGAAGGCGAACCGGACAAGCCTAATTACTTCGCGGTCGGTATGCATTATTTGGACTACGGACGCATGGAGTATGCCGATATGAACGGTAATCTGACAGGCGGCAGTTTCGGGGCACGGGACGTACTGATCGATGTGATGTATGCTCGGCAGTTAAGTCCGTTATTCAAAGTGGGTGTCTCGCTCAAACCGGTTTTCTCGATCTATGAGAGTTACAGCAGTTTTGCGATAGGCGCTGATGTAGGCGGACATTTTCAGACACCCGACTCCACGTTCCAGATGGGTATCGTACTCGCCAATATCGGTTGGCAGTTGAAGGGTTTCTACTCGCACGAAGGAGGTAGCAACCATGAGATGTTGCCTTTGAACCTGCAACTGGGTCTCACCTATCGTGTCAAACATGCGCCGTTGCGATTCCATCTGCAGATTCATAACATGCAGACCTGGTATCTGAACTACGAATGGACGAGTCTCGACAAGAGTCCGACGACCGGTGACATCCTCTCCCACGACATCAAATGGTACGACATGCTGTTCCGCCATACGATCTGGAGTTTTGAGATCGTACCGAAGAGCGAAGCGTTCTATATCGCCATCAGTTATAACCACCGCAGGCGTGCCGAGTTGCAGTTAAGCGATCAGCGGTCCTTAGCCGGTTTTGCGATAGGTGCGGGCGTGAAGATCAAACAGGCACGGATCGGCTTTGCGATGAGTCAATTGACCAAGTCCAATTTCTCGTACCAACTCGGATTAACATTAGATATCAATTCATTGATGAGATAGTCGAAAGACAAAAGCATTTTTTATGAATAAAATTATTGTTGCTATAGACGGATATAGTTCGTGCGGCAAATCGACGATCGCCAAGGCACTTGCCAAGCACGCAGGTTACACCTACGTGGACACAGGTGCGATGTATCGTGCGATCGGTTTATATACCTTACGGGAGGGTTTGACCGAACCCGCAGATATCATTGCGGCCTTGCCGAAGATAGAGGTGGGTTTTGCCCTAGTCGATGGGGCGCAACACGTGACACTGAACGGCGAAGATGTAGAGCGTCAGATCCGTACGCTGGAAGCCGGCAACCGTGCCAGCCAAATCTCACAAATCAAAGAGGTGCGGGCGTTCCTGGTTGCGCAGCAACAGAAGATGGGAGAAGCGAAGGGTATCGTCATGGACGGTCGGGATATCGGTACGGTGGTCTTCCCGAAGGCGGAACTCAAACTGTTCCTTACCGCCTCGCCCGAAGTGCGTGCGCAGAGACGTTACGACGAGTTGGTAGAGAAAGGGGAGCACCCTGATTTTGCAGCCGTACTGGCAGATGTCAACGACCGGGATTACCGGGATACCCATCGTGCGGAGAGTCCGTTACGCCAAGCGGAAGATGCGATTGTGGTAGATAACAGTCACATGACACGCGAAGAACAGATGGAGGTTATTTACGGACTTTTTGACAAAGCCGTAAATAGTTGATAATTGACAATTGACAATTGATAATTACTATCGACGAACATAGCGGTTTTTGTTTTGGGGTGACACGTGCCATCCAAGCAGCGGAGAGCGAACTGGAGAAAGGTTCGCTTTATTGCTTGGGGGATATCGTGCATAACGGACAGGAAGTAGCCCGGTTGGAAATGAAAGGTCTGGCGACCATCGATTACGATGACTTACGCACCCTACCCGCTCATTCACGTGTGTTGCTAAGGGCACACGGAGAACCGCCTTCCACCTATTGGATTGCGCAGCAAAGGGGTATCGAGATCATTGATGCGACCTGTCCGGTGGTCAAGAAACTGCAGGACCGTATCCGTGCATGCTACGAGCAGCATAAGAACGATGAAGCCATCCCTCCGCAGATCGTCATCTACGGCAAGCCCGGACACGCGGAAGTCATCGGTCTGCAAGGTCAGACTAACGACACCGCACTCGTCATCGAGTCCGCCGAACAACTCGACCGGCTGGATTTCAGCAGACCGATTTACCTCTTCTCCCAGACCACCAAGAGCGTAGAGGGATTTCAGGAATTGGTGAATGCGATTGAGGCACGCCGGTCGTTATTACGTGATCACGGGATTACGCCATTACGAGAAGAAAGCGCGGCTTTCGAGTATCACGACACGATTTGTAGAAATGTGGCAAATCGGGTAAGTCAGTTACAGGCGTTCGCTCGGTCTAACGACTTGGTGATTTTCGTTGGCGGCTCCAAGTCCTCCAATGCGAAAGTGCTCTATCAGCATTGCTTGGAGGCGAACCCCAATGCGCTGTTCGTGTCATCAGCGGACGAGTTGAATAATCTAACAACGAAGTGGTCTAACAGCGAAGCGGTCTGTCAGCCAAGCGATCTGCCAGACGAAGCCGGTCTCAGAATCGGTATCTGCGGCGCAACGAGCACTCCCTTATGGCTGATGGAGAAAGTGAAAGAGGAGATCGAAAAGACCCAATAAATAGTACATCGTAAATGACCAAATAGTAAATACATTTATGGATTCTAACAACATCAAAACAGTTGGCGTCCTCACTTCAGGAGGTGACTCGCCGGGAATGAATGCCGCTCTTCGCGCTGTGACACGCGCAGCCATCTATCAAGGCATTCGCGTCAAGGCTATCTATCGCGGCTACAAAGGTTTGATAGACGGCGAAGTGAAAGAGTTTACCTCCCAAGACGTTTCCGGTATTATCCAACGAGGCGGTACGATCATCAAGTCGGCACGTTGCCCCGAGTTCAAGACTCCGGAAGGTCGTCAGAAAGCGTACGAGACGCTGCAACGCGAGGAGATCGACGCGCTGATCGTCATCGGCGGCGATGGTACATTCACCGGCGGAAGACTCTTCTCGCAGGAGTACGATATACCTATTATCGGTCTGCCGGGCACGATTGACAATGACCTTTGGGGAACCGATGCGACGATCGGTTATGACACCTCGCTGAGCACTATCACCGAGTGTATCGACAAACTGCGTGACACCGCTACGTCTCACGAGCGTGTGTTCCTTGTAGAGGTGATGGGTCGCGATGCAGGCTTCCTGACGCTGAACGCCGCTATAGCAGGTGGCTGTGAGGCAGCTATCATCCCGGAGCGCGCACCGGTCCCCGAGCAGATAGAAGAAGCTATCGGTAGTGGTCGCCGCAAATCGAAGAACTCGTCCATCGTACTCGTTCAAGAGCACGCAGTGGAAGGTGGTGCCAAGACCGTAGCGGAGATCATCGAGAAAGCGCATCCGGAGTACTCCACCCGCGTGACCGTTCTCGGACACCTCCAACGTGGCGGCAGTCCTTCGGCATACGACCGCATCCTCGCTTCCCGTATGGGTGTGGCTGCCGTTCAGGCGCTACTCGACGGTCAGCGTAACGTCATGGTCGGTATTCAGAACGACGACATCGTGCTCGTTCCGCTCACCAAGGCTATCCACCAGAAGAAAGATATCAAGGAAGACTCGTGGGAGGCTCTCCAGACGCTTTCGATTTAGTTGAGAGTTGAGAGTTGAGAGTTGAGAGATACTAAAAAAGCGAGGCGCGAACCTCGCTTTTTTAGGTCTGTCCGAAAGATCAGCGAACGGATGTCAGTTTCTTGATCTTCGCGTTCAGTTTGTCGCATTTCATCAGTTCCTCCAAGGAGAGGTGCATACGGTAGTTCCAGAAATGGCGCGGGTTAGCCGGTACGTTGATACGATCGGCGAACTGGTCTTTGATACGTACGTCACCGTCGATAGCTAACCAGTCTTGCAAAGGCAAGATGGTCCACATAGCGGGACTGTACATATGCTGGTTGATGATGAACTCAGCAATCTCCGGACTCATCTCTTGCGGCGCTTCGCCCCACCATCCCATCTGGTCGTTATAGAAACGTTGGGTTACGGCGCGGTCCTCTTCCCACCAAGCACGCAGCGGGTTCATATCGTGCGTACCCGTTGTGCAGACGGACTGATACGGCGCGTCAGCCGGGTGAGCGAACTTAACGGTCGGATCTTTCGGCATGCGTTGGATCTCGAGACTGAGAATCTGCAGTTCGTGCATCACGTCAGGCACACAAGCCGGAACCATACCTAAATCTTCACCGCAGCAGAGCATTTTCGTTGCACCGATGAGCGTCGGCAGTTTGCGCATGGCCGAGTCACGCCAGAACTGGGTATGCCGACGGAAGAAATAGTCGTTATAGATACGCATCAGCGCCTCTTTCTGGTCGCTATAGAGCTCATTGAACGAGTGACTCTGATAGATGGAGATACGCGGATGGAGCCATCCCGGACGACGTTGATCTTCAACCATCAGCACTTCGCAATGCAGGTAGATTAAGCCGTTGCAGATGTTATGAACCGCCGCCTCCGAGAGACCGGACGCTTTGAGTTGTTTCTCATCGCCGAGCAGACGGTCTGCCCATTCCTGTACCTTCGCTTGGGTATCAAACTCCGGACGGAACCAGTAGATATAGTTATCGCGTGTCTGGAGGGCATGTTGCTTTGCCCAATCGGTATCGAATCCCAGTACCGAACCTAAGAAGTTCGAACGGATATAGGGCTTGGTCATACGGTCCCAATCGAGGCTCACACCTTGTGCGCAAAGGTCATCGTACGAATACGGGAGAGCCGGAACGAAATGTCCGCACAGACCCCATACATCGGTCTTACGCATCTGCCAGATACGGAAGAAACCTAAGATATGATCGACACGGTAAGCATCGAAATAGTCCTGCATCTTGCGGAAACGAGCTTTCCACCATCCGAAACCGTCTTTGGCCATCTCCTCCCAGTTATAAGTCGGGAAGCCCCAGTTCTGACCGCTGATAGAGAAATCATCGGGCGGCGCACCGGCAGATGCGTCCAGGTTGAAGAGCGACGGATAAACAGCTGCATCGACCGAATCCGGACTGATACCGATAGGTATATCACCCTTCATGGCTACACCGAGGTTATGGGCATAAGCAACGGCGTCAGCCAACTGCTTATCTGCATGGAACTGCAGGAACTTATAGAAATCTTTCGGTTGTTTGTCCCGTTTAGCAAGGAAAGCTGCATAGGGTTCGAGCCAAGCAGCATTCTTCGCCTCAAAAGCCTTGTATTCTTCGCTGCTGAAGAGGGCATCTTTGTCCTGTTTGTACAGAGCTTTGAAGTACACCATCTTCGCATCATAAACGTTCTGATAGTCAGCAAAAGAGAGGGCGTTCAATTCTGCTTTCTGCGCCTCGTATTTCTTCTTCATCGCCGGTGTCAGTTTGCCCATCTTCTCGATATTGATATATATCGGATGAAGCGCAAATACGGAAACGGCGTTGTAGGGATAACTATCTAAGTTATTGTGTCTTAGCGTAGTATCGTTGATCGGCAGCGTCTGAATCATCTGCTGCCCCGTAGCGGCAGCCCAATCGGCCATCTTCTTGAGGTCCTGGAACTCACCGATACCGAATCCTTCGGCACTACGCAGCGAGAAGACCGGAATGGCTACACCTGCACCCTTCCAACGCGGTTGGGTACGACGGAAAACACGGTCGTTCTGATAGATGACCTGACCTTTCTCCACACCCCAGATCTGACGATTCTCACCCCATTCGGTATCTACCACAGCTCCGGTTTTGAGGTCATAAACGACGTATTTGTATTCAACGATATCCTGACCTTTTACTTCGATGTCCGCACGCCAGATCGGGAACTCTGCATCGCTCATAATGAGCTTGTTAGCTGCGTCCCAGTTACCCAATGCTTCGCAGTTACCGATGATGGCCACGCCTTGCGAAGGCAGGATCTGGGGCAGGTCGATCGAGAAACGGATGTTGCCCTTCGGCGCTTTCGCTTTCGCCGGTTTATGACGCATAAAGAGGGCTTTGAGGAAAGCGGTGGTGTAGAACGAGTCTTCGTACGTGCTGGCTTGCCATGCGTCACGAACGACGATACGCTTGTCGGCAGCCTTCAACGCCAAGGTACGCGGTTCTCCTGCCTCATAGATAAACTGCCCGGCCCCCACACGGATAGCGTACTTATACTGCACGCTCGTCGGAAAATCGCTAACAGGCACATTCACAGACCAGAAATCAGTTCCTTGGCAACTAAGCACCAACGGATCTTTCTCCGTCCAACCCAACATCGACTCTTGCGTCTCGATCACGCACAGAGACTGCCCATACTCGGCACGATAGTGAATCTGAAAATTGATGTTCATGGTTATTTTATTTACGATTTAGTCATTTACGATTTATTGAGCCATTTAGCCTTGACCCATTTCGAGTGCAAAGATACAACTTTTTTTTAAATTATGCAAAATTATTTTTATTTTTTCTCAAAAAAGGCCAAATTAAGCAAGGTAAGAGGGTGTTTATGCCCCATAAGAGCACTCCGGCGAGGGCCGCGTTCATGGATCCGAAGAGCGTTATCGCCCATGCCCCCCGTACGCCTACTTCGGCTATCGGGACGTTGGGTGTGATGGTGACGAGCAGGTAATAGACGGGTAAAAGTTGAAAGCTGAAAGTTGAAAGTTGAAAGACGTTTAGCGCATAGAGCACGAGTGCCAGTTGGACGCACCAGCAGACAAGGCGCACGAAACTCTGTCCCAAGGAGATGAGGATGAGTCGTCGTGAGACGGTTGCCCAGCGACGCAAGAGACGGGGAGCCAAAACGAGTGCAACGATAAGCAAGAGCAGCACGGCTCCGACAAACAGATAATAAGCAATCTCAAATCTCAAATCTCCAATCTCAAATATCATCGCTACTAAGCCGGTAGCGATGATTGACGCCGTCATCGTGGCGGAGCCTACGGCTCCCATGGAGAGCACACGTGACCACAGGTCACGATTGGTCATTTGTAATTGGTCATTGCTCATTGTTCGTGCCATCAAAATGGCACGGGATGGGTATTCGCCGAGTCGCCAAGGCGTGATCAGGCCTGCCAGTTTGGAATAATAGACCTGTCGGTGCGCTTCTTTCCAAGTCATCATTCCATCATTCGCATCATTAAGCAAAGCGTCACCATTCATTAGCGTCTTCCACCGCCATGCTTCGATACTCATGTTCACCGGCATCAGGGCCACACAAAGCACCAATGCCGACCACTGCCCGACACCCATCGACCGCAGCGAAGCCCAAAGCGTTGCATAGTCGTCGTATATCGCCAAGCGATAGGCGAGATACCCACAGGCCGCCAGCGCGATGACCCACTCGATGATATGATATATTTTTTTTCGGACCATTTGGGTCTTTTTGGACAAATACGCTGCAAAATTACTGCTTTTTTTGCATATATGCAAGAATTTTTGTACTTTTGCGCCGTGAAACGAAGAATTTGGTTCATAGGGCTTATTTGTTGTGCGCTGAAAATAGTTGCGCAAGAGTCTTTCAACTTTCCATACGGCGTCAGCAGATCGGAAGAATATTCCACTTTCAACCTCGACGGAGTCGTCCTCGATATCTATAATGCCGTTACGGAGATAGATGCCGTCGATTTTGAGCAACTGCAAACAGACTTATATGCGTTACATGCGAATCCGATTGACCTGAACCATACGAATGAAGAAGAACTGAAGCAACTTTACTTTCTGTCCCCTCGTCAGATCGATGATATCCTGTTGTACGCCGATCGCCATCCGTTTGAGAGTCTGTATGAGTTACAGTTGATTCCGAGTCTGGCGGATTATGAGATCCGGGACCTGTTGCCCTTCATCCAAATTGCCAATGACCAATCACCTATAACAAATAATAATATAATGTACGCGCGTGAGGTCTTCGCGCACGCAAAACATGAACTGGTTGCACGGGTTGACGCACGGAATATAGAGGACACTTTAAGTACGGATCCGGTCTTTGCGCAGTTCCGCTATCGTTTTGATTATCAGCGTCGTGTAACTTTTGGCGCGCAACTGCGCAGACCTGTAGGCGGCATGGCGCAAGACCTGCAATACGGGGCGTATCTGCAGTTAACCGACATCGCTCCGCATGTGCATAAGATCGTGGGAGGCAACTACCAGGCATCGTTCGGTCAGGGACTTGTGTTGGCACCGATTTTTCATTCGGGCAAATCGATGTATGTAGCCTCAGCCGGGATGCAGCAACAGGGACTGCGTCACTACGGCGGAGCGGACGGTGCCAGTATGCATGGCGCAGGTACCACGCTGCGTTGGAAATGGGGCAAGAGCACCCGTCTGGATGTAAGTGCGTTATACTCCATGCGACGCGCCAATGACAGCACGTGGCAACATACCATAGGAGCGAATCTGACGCTGCGACATAAGCGACTTGAAGTGCAGCTGACGGGTATCGAAAACATATGGTCGGACTCCATTCGTCCGTACCGCAATGCGAAGTATAATCAGCACTATTTCAGAGGGTTCCATCAAGCCGTATTGGGTGCTTCAGTACGGTATAACCACGGTTGGTTTGATCTCTTCGGCGAAGTGGCTACCAGCCAAAATCACCAATCAGAAATCACCAATGACAAATCACCATACGGCGCAAGCAGATCGGAAGAAATCACCAATGACAAATGGGGAGTAGGTACGCTTGTGGAATGTCGATTTTATCCTGCGGATGGGGTAAATCTGATTGCTTTATATCGCTATTATTCGCCTTGGTTTGACAATGCGTGGGGTTACGGTTTTTCGGAGACTTCGCGCATCAACGATGAGAACGGCGGATATATCGGTTTTGATATCACACGGCTCAAAAACTGGCGGTTCAGCGGCTACGGCGATGTGTTCTATTTCAGCGGTTACAAATACGGTTTGGGCGATGCCACCAAGACGATCGGGTATGACGCAATGTTTGAGACGCAGTACCATTCAAATCAACAATCACAAATCACCAATCACAAATATTGGCTTTCTTTTCGCCTACGTGCAAAAAAGAAAGCCAATCTATCTACCTATTCCGCACGTTTTCAGTTCGATTGGAGCAAAGGTCCATGGGGTTTGCGTACCACGGCAGACGCGAATTATGTGGAAAGTTATGGCGTTAGTTTGGCGCAAGATATCGCCTATGATTTTACACCATACACCGTACACCATACACCCTTGAGTCTGAGACTCAGACTCCAAGCCTTCGATGCCCGGGAATGGTCCAATCGCATCTATCTGTACGAGCACGACGTACTCTACTCTTTTTCTATTCCTGCGACCTATGGTTTGGGCGGTCGGGCGTACTTGTGTCTCAAATGGCAGATCATCAACCAACTGGCACTCTATCTGCGGGTTAGCGAAACGGTTTATAGTTCCAAATGGGCTTCCGAGCATCATCGCGCAACCACTCGAACGGACGTGCATCTCTTACTGCGAGCAAGTTTATAAATCGAACATTTCTTTTGCCGGATGGGAACAGGTCAAAGTGATAGAGCGGATGCAAGCTAACGTTCGGCGATTAAGCCAAGAGCCCGTTGCTCCATACACGATGACGGAGATAGATGCTCGTCTTGATGAAGCAGAACGTGATATCGAGGAAAGTCGCTACTACACTACCGATCAGGTATTCCATCCGCAATAATTTGCACCATTTTCATGTCGCAAAAAAGAACCATTTAATCAAAAAGCTCGTTCCTTACGATAAAAACAAATTTTTTTGCCCAAATACTTGCATACATCAAAAATTTTTCGTACCTTTGCAGCCGAATTTGATAGATGACAGAAGTACCAACGGTTAAGACACTACTTTTGTATGAAACAATCCACAGCATATCAATATTTTACCACCGGGCTGATGTCCGTATGGAAGATATAGTGCGCTCAAGAAACAGAATCGTTGTACGGTTTTGTTTCTTTTTTTTGTGAAATAATGACATATGGCTATATCCGCGTAAGTAGTGACAAGCAGACAGTGGAGAACCAACGGTTTGAGATCAACCGCTTCTGCGCACAAGAGGGGATAGAGATAGACGGGTGGATAGAAGAGACGGTCTCAGGTACGAAAGCCTACACCAAGAGACGCTTGGGGAAATTGGTCAAACATGTAGGGAACGGGGATTTGATTATTTGCAGCGAGTTAAGTCGCTTGGGACGAAACCTCTATATGATCATGGAGATCTTGAGTTACTGCATGCGCCGCGGATGCAAAGTATGGACGATTAAGGACGGCTACAGGCTGGGGGATGATATACAGAGCAAAGTGCTGGCATTTGCTTTTGGGCTGAGCGCAGAGATAGAGCGGAACCTGATCAGCCAGCGGACACGGGAAGCCTTGGCACGATTGAAAGCAGAAGGGAAACGGATTGGAAGGCCACCCGGTAAGAAAAGCAGACCGGAGCTCCATCCGCTCTACGGCAAAGAGGAATATATCCGCAAAGCCTTAGCGGCCGGTACCTCGCAACGCCAAATCGCCCGACATCTGCATTGCAGCCGATCCACTTTAAGGAGATACCTGAAAAGGATATAGTAAGAAGAAAAAAAGTATACGATTATTAAGATTTGGGGCATTACCTATGCGGAACGTATGCATTACCTATGCATTACCTATGTAACACCTATGATCGATTTAGCTTTTTGCGCAAAAAAAATGTACGATTATTAAGATTTGAAATGATGGAACAGATAATAAAAGCAGATTATGCGCAAGATGAGGCTTTTCTATGAGGCCTGGATGCCTCGTTTTGAAATTCATTCGGCAGTGCCGAACGAAATTACATTAATAGGAGAAACAACAAACATTCAGCCATTTACATTTCGGTCAACAGTGTCGACCGAAATTAAAGAAGTTAAAGAAGAAGATTTAAAAGCTTTTATATCTGTCGCTGCAAAGATAATGCAGAAGTAGAGTTCGCGCTACGGGATATATCTAAACCGATGGGAGTAGCGACATATCGCAGTGTAGACGAATTGCCTGACACATATAAGGCACTACCTTCCGCGGAAGAGTTAAGAAAACTATTGTAGAGAGAGAAAAGAATAGAAATAACAAACAATAGTGCAGCCATCAGCACTCAAAAACGATGGAAACGACCTTTGACATAGTGAGAATAAAATTAACAAAAAAAGAGGGATAAAAAGGATCAAAAGATTGGTTCAAAAAACCGACCCGTTTATCGATCCAAGGGGAGTGCAACAATTCGGTACAGAGATATATGAAGTACTGGAACCACCTGAGCAGGTAATAGATAGTGCTGTCATGCGGATTTGGGCTGTGGAAGAAATAGT
>Ga0310694_10001505_pt1 | contig 26237 bp, 13 predicted proteins | sample 174DNAGHGhighgp2_FD_203884 | JGI IMG/M metagenome (GOLD analysis project Ga0310694, IMG submission 203884) | Sheep rumen microbial communities from Palmerston North, Manawatu-Wanganui, New Zealand - 1742 DNA GHGhigh gp2 (v2) (version 2) | ecosystem: Host-associated > Mammals > Digestive system...
GATGCAAACGACAAGTCAGCCATCATCGGCGCAACCGTCTTGCTGATGCAGGACACGGTGCAGATAGCCGGAACCACGACAGACAACAGCGGCAAATTCACCATTGATGCCGGAAATGGTGATTATATCTTGGAACTTTCTTATATCGGTTATGAAACAATCCGCATGGCTCTTACTGTGAACGGCGATACCCACATCGGCGACATCCTCATGCAAGAAGGCGCAACGGAATTAGGCGAAGTGGTGGTAGAAAGTCAAGCCATTATTCAGAAAGTAGATCGGCAAATCCTTCTGCCATCAAAAGAGCAGATGCAGGCTTCCTCAGATGGCGTTTCTCTGTTACAGAACTTGCAAATTCCGCGTATCGTAATCAGTCCTATTGACAATTCCGTCAAAACGCTTTCTGACGAGAGCGTGCAGCTGCGCATCAACGGTGTAGAGGCAAGCACGGCAGATGTCAAAGCCATCAATCCGAAAGATATTATCCGCATTGAGTACCACGACCAACCGGGCGTGCGATACAACGGTGCGGCGGCTGTTGTTGATTATATTGTCAAGCACCGCGACACAGGCGGTTCGCTCATGCTTGCAGGAACAAACGGATTGACCCTGCCGGGTATCGGTAATTACTATCTGGCAGGTAAGGTGCATTTTGGCAAATCGTCTTTACAAGCAGTCGCCACTTATGCGCCGTATGACATTTATTGGACGCGCACTAACAATGAGACTTACCATTTTAGTACAGGCAAGATAGAGAACCACGAAATAGGCGAACCGACACGTTACAAGACTTATCCGGTTAATGTGTCATTGAACTACAACTGGACAAACGGCGAAAAAAATATGCTGAACATCCGCTTGCGTGATAATATGGCATATACGCCTTACGGGGCATCTGACCGAGACAGCCGTTTGTACCAGCCAACGGATTCATTTGAGATACACGATCATGAAAACAGCAGCAGTCAGTCACCCTCGCTGGACATCTACTATCAGCACAACCTGCCGCACAAGCAACACTTGTATTTTGACGTGGTAGGCACGTATATTAACACCCACAGCGACCGCCGTTTTCTGCAAACGCCGCTATTCGGCTCCGCCTCTACAGATACGACCGATGTAATATCTCGTGTGAGAGGAGACAAGTGGTCGCTTATCGGCGAAGCTATCTATGAAAAGGAATGGTCAGTCACCCCGCGCGAACAAAGTTCTTCAGGGACCCCGAGTCAAATCATGCTGACCGTAGGCGCGCGGCATAACCAACAATGGGTGAAAAACCAATATTTAGTCAATAGTCAAAAGTCGAAAGTAGAAAGCCCTGTTTCTATGACAACCGCCGAGACATACGCTTTTGCGGAAATGCGGCAACGCGTAGATAAATTCTCGTATGTGGTAGGTATAGGAGCCATGCACACCCTTATTGAGCAAGGCGGGCAAAAGCAAAGCACATGGATAGCCCGTCCGCAGTTGACCATGAGTTACGATTTCGGCAAAGGCTGGTTCTGGAAATACAAAGGCTATGTGTCCGGCTACCAACCCTCTTTGTCACAGTTGTCCGATATTACGCAACAGATTGACAAGTACCAAATGAGGCGAGGCAACCCCAACCTGAGATCTGTCATGTATGTGTCGAATGAGATGGAACTCTCTTGGCAGTCCAAACATGTGAATCTCAATCTGTGGGCAAACTACAGTTACGACCACAAGCCTATTATGGAAGAAACCTTTGAGGAAATCATAGACGGGTCGCCTTATGCCATCCGCATGTATGACAACCAACGAGGCTATCACAAATTGAATGTTTCACCGAGTTTGCAGGTTAAACTGCTTGATAACAAACTGATGTTCAATGTCTCGCCGTTTGTCAAATACATGGTCAGTCAGGGCAACAACTACAATCATGAGCATGTCAATTACGGTGTGCGTGGCGGCATTTTCTATCTGCTGAAAGGTTGGCGATTCTATGCCGATGTAGTCACGGCGCAACATAACTTATGGGGCGAAACGCTGACCATCGGCGAGTTGACGCACGATATAGGCATCAACTATAATTCAGAGCATTTTGGTTTTGGTATTATGATGGTTAATCCGTTCTCGCCGCACGGATCCAGAACCGTCACAAAGGACTTGTCTGCCCTTGCCCCGACTGCCAATACAGCCGTTATGCATAACTATCGCCAGGTGCTGATGCTCAATTTCAACGTCAATCTTGACTTCGGGTCGAGAGCCTCGACACGCGGATATCAACGCATCAACAATGAAGATACCGAAAGTGGTATTTTAAGCGGTGCAAAATGAGATATCCGAGCAGCATGCAAATCAAAAATCCCTACGGTTGATGACCGTAGGGATTGGAGGGAAAAACAGCAGTTCAACGCTGCAGTTGAGCGCTGCTGTTCGGTTGACGATTTACAGCAACTCGACACTGCGGTTGACGAACTTAGCCAGTGCCTCGCCCTTGAGCAGACCGGATGCAAGGAACGCGATGTCAAGCAGTTGGCTGACCTTGTCGTTGGACTTGGCTTCTTCGGCGTAATGCTGCTTGATCTGCTCGCGCAGAGCGGCAATCTCCTTGGTGAGATCACGTTTTTCTTCGCCTTCTTTGGGTTCGTCTTTCTTGTCTTTTTCGGCAGCCTGCTCCTTGCGGAGAGCTTCAACCTGTTGGTTGAGATCGTCGAGGCTGTTGCCGGTGGCTTCCTTAATTTCAGCAAGCAGAGCTTGCACCTTCGGATGAGCGATGTTCACCACAAGGTTGTAGGAGTCAGGCATCTGACCATAGAATGACATGCCTTGCTGGTGAGCAGACATCTCTTTCATACGGCGCATCCACTCGTTCTGGGTGAGGAAGACAGGCAGTGCATCGGCACTGACGTTCTCGAGGCTGACAACGTAGTTCGCCTTGTCGGACTTAGGCAGCAGGCCTTCGAAGGTGTAACGGAGCGCATCCTCTTCTTCGGAAGTGAGATTGACAGCGGCTTTGTCCTCCTTGACAATCAGGTTCTCGATCACATCGCTGTCCACGCGGACGAAACGGAGAGCACCTTTCTTGCTGTCCTCGCCAAGATTGGCTTCGGAATATTTCTGCTCGAACTGGCTCATGGCGTGTACGTCCAGTTCGCCGTCCATGAGCAGAACATCGTAGCCTTTCTCTTTGGCACGCTGGATGTAGGTGTACGAGGCATCGGCATCCTGGGTGTAAAGCATGATCAGGTCGCCGTTCTTATCCGTCTGGGCGTCTTTGACCTTAGCTTTGTACTCGTCGAGGGTGAAGTACTGCTTGTCAACATTCTTCATGAGGGCAAAACCGATAGCACGGTCGTAGAACTTCTCATCGGAGAGCATGCCGAACTGGATGAAGAGTTTGATATCGTCCCACTTCTTTTCGAAGTCAGCGCGGTCGTTTTTGTAGAGTTCTGCCAATTTGTCAGCCACCTTCTTGGTGATGTGCGAAGAAATCTTCTTGACATTGTTGTCGCTCTGTAAGTACGAGCGGCTGACATTCAATGGGATATCCGGGCTGTCGATCACGCCGTGGAGGAGTGTCAGGTACTCGGGCACGATGTTCGAGACCTCGTCGGTAACGAAGACCTGATTGCAGTAGAGCTGAATCTTGTTGCGGTGGACGTCGAGGTTGTTCTTGATCTTCGGGAAATAGAGGATACCCGTCAGATGGAACGGATAATCGACGTTGAGATGGATGTGGAACAGCGGCTCGTCGAACTGCATAGGATAGAGTTCGTGGTAGAACGCCTTGTAATCCTCCTCCTTGAGTTCAGCGGGTTTGCGCGTCCAGGCCGGTTTGGTGTTGTTGATAATGTTCTCCTCTGCGGTATCGACCTGCTTGCCGTCTTTCCACTCCTTCTTCATGCCGAAGGCGATCTCCACAGGCAGGAACTTGCAGTACTTCTTCAGCAGTCCTTCGATGGTTGCGTCCTCGAGATACTGGCTGAACTCGTCGTTGATATGCAACACGATGTCCGTTCCGCGCTCTGCTTTGATGGTTTCCTCCATCGTATATTCGGGACTTCCCTCGCACGACCAATGCACGGCTTTGGCGTTGTCGTCATAGCTCTGCGAGAAGATCTCGACCTTGTCGCTGACCATGAAAGCGGAGTAGAAACCCAGACCGAAGTGACCGATGATAGCCTCGGCTTTGTCTTTGTACTGGTTGACAAACTCCTCAGCGCCGGAGAAAGCGATCTGGTTGATGTACTTATCGACCTCCTCGGCCGTCATGCCTATACCATGGTCGCTGACAGTGAGGGTTTTCTTATCCTTATCAATACGTACACGCACGCGTATGTCGCCCAACTCGCCCTTAAACGCACCGGCGGTGGACAGAGTCTTGAGTTTCTGCGTGGCGTCCACAGCGTTGCTGATAAGCTCACGAAGGAAAATCTCGTGGTCGGAATACAGGAATTTTTTGATTACGGGGAAAATGTTGTCAGATGTTACCCCAATGTTACCTTTGCTCATATTATTTAGTATTTGAAGATTTCTAATTTGATGATTTGAAAATTGTTTCACAAAGAAATGTGCAAATATCGTTCCGAAGGCATAAAAACTGACAATTTGGCATAATTTTTGTAGTTAAAAAAGAGTACAGAGTGTCTGTTATGACACGCTGTACTTGAGTTTAGATTAATAACGTTAAATCTTGAATAATATGAAACTATCCGTTCAACCATTGAACTTCGAGATTGCCAAGCAGCTCGAAGATTACATCAACAAGAAAACCGCACGTTTTGGTCGTCATCTTCGCGAGGACGACGAGTTGAATATCCGTCTGTCGGTGGTTAAGCCCGCCACGAACCTGAACAAGCAAGCCGATGTACGTGTTGGCGACCTGTTTGCATCAAAGACCTGCGACACATTCGAGCAAGCTATTGCCGAGGCATTGGACGCTCTGGAAGGCCGCTTGGAGAAGCGCAAAGAGAACGCGTAAATAGTCCGGACAACAGACAATCACACAATAATCACTCAATAACCGCCCAATAATCACCCAATAACGGTTGCATGCAGTACCGATATGCACGGCTTGCACTTGCGACGAACAGAGAGGAAAAGAAATTGATGCAAAGAGAAACAAATAGGGTGTGCCTGAATCAGTTAGGCACACCCTATTTGTTCTTTAGTAGTCCCACCGGGAATCGAACCCGGATCTAAGGTTTAGGAAACCCGTATTCTATCCATTGAACTATGGAACCGCGCGTTCGGCAACGCGGTCGCATCGGATGCCGCTGGGCGGCATAAAGGCGACGCGTGCCTCCGCTCTCCGAAAAACAACCTTGGCAGGTTCTTTTTCGGGGGACAGTCCTTGCGGACTGTTTATTTCAAAGAGCTATTACCTTCGGTCGGGGAACTCGCCGTACTCCTCGAAGGTGTAGTTGAGGAAGTCGTTCATCGGTTTGGCTGCTCGCGCGATATCCAACAGGCGGTCAAGGAAGGCAGGTTTGCATATCTCGCTGTCAGTGAACGGCGTTGAGATAATGAACCACTTCTGCCTGAGCCAGTCCGGATGCGGGAAGTCGGCATCGTAGCCGGCAGGCACACGTTTGAGCATATACGTCTGATCAAAGTCGCCGAAGTAGCGTTTGAACGGTTGTGCCGCCATGATCTCTTCGACTTCTTCGTAGTTAGCTTGGAGTTCGCGTCGCACAGCGTTGAGCAAGTCGGGATTGGGGCACCACATGCCTGCTGCAAACATACATTGTCCGGGCTGCACGTGGAAATAATACCCTGCCCTATCAGAATGTTTGCCCATGGTTTGGGGTTTGCCCGGCTGTCCGGCACACGGATAAACGCCGAAATGGTCTTTGTATGGTGTTTTGTCCTTGGAGAATCGTGTGTCGCGGTAGATGCGCCACATACAATCCTTCGGTGTAATGCCGGGCATTGAGTCGTCGAACTGCTGAATGCCAGCGATGAAGCGCTCGGAGAACTGCGTAAAGACAGCAAGGGCGTCGGTGTAACGCTCTTTGTTGGCTGCGAACCACTCACGATTGTTGTTCTGCGCCAAGTCTTGCAGAAATTCCAAAACCTGTTTCATAAGCTCTTGTGACCCCGCTGGGCAAAAATTAAATTTGCACCTGCGGTGCGAGCTTCCGCTCTTGTGACCCCGCTGGGCGGGGAAATAACCTTTCTACGTAAGTTTCTGTGACCCCGCTGGGGCTCAAACCCAGAACCTTCAGAACCGGAATCTGACACTCTATTCAATTGAGCTACGGGGCCTGAGCGTTCGGCAACGCGGTCGCATCGGATGCCGCTAGGCGGCATAAAGGCGACGCGTGCCTCCGCTCTCCGAAAAACAACCTTGGCAGGTTCTTTTTCGGGGGTGACAGTCCTTGCGGACTGCTAAAGAATTATTCGGTCGGGAAAACGAGTTTTCCGTCCGATATGTCAATGAACAATTATCTGCGGCTACCGCCGGCATAGATTGCAATGTAATACAACAACGTTGCGAGCGATGAGAGTGCAGCAACGACGTATGTATAAGCCGCAGCACGCAAGGCGGCTGAAGCCTTGGGAACATCTTCACGCGCAATGAGCATAGACTCTTCCAGCCAGTTAATGGCACGCATGGAGGCATTAATCTCCACAGGCAGTGTGATGAACGAGAAGAGCGTAGTAAAAGCAAACAGCACAATGCCGAACAACATCAGTTGCGGGAAAGTCTGCAACACCAACATACCTGCGAGGAGCACCCACATAACCCATCTGGATGAGAAGTTGACCACAGGAACGAGAGCCGAGCGCATGCGCAGAGGCACATAGCCGACAGCATGTTGTACGGCGTGTCCACACTCGTGTGCAGCAACAGCCATTGCGGCAAGCGTAGCACCCTCGTACACCTCGCGGGAGAGGTTGACAGTCTGATTGGCAGGGTTATAATGATCGGTGAGCACGCCTCCGGTACAAACGACTTTGACATCGGTTATACCATTTTCGCGCAACATACGCTCTGCGACCTCACGTCCTGTCATGGATGTGCGGATAGCGCTATACTGCCTCATGCGCCTATTGAACAGCGCACTAACCAGCCAGCTTGCCAGCATTGTTGCGATGAATATGCCCCAGTATAAGTTCATTGTTGTTTCTTGTTTATTTTTTGTTCTGCCGGATGAGCAGTCGTCGGCAGGTCTTGCAAACACCATAAATAGTGAGCGAGAAGTGTGCCGGAACGAAATTGGCGTACTTGCGGTTCTGCACTATCTGCTGTATAGCCTTGTCGGTGAAATGCGCTTCCCGACCGCATCGAGTGCAAATGATCCGCATGGCGTCCTTGGCATCGAGTGCCCACTTGTACTGCTCGGATATAACTCCTTTCGTCCTTTCTAACTTATACAAAATTCGTGCCGAAACGAACAATTCGAGCGAATTATATAAGGTTGGCAGCGAAATATGTGCTTCTTGCCGCTTGGAATCGAGGTCATGAATGGTGAACAGCGGTTTGTTGATCTCCGCAACAAACTTGAGTAATTGCTCCCGTTCGATCGTATGGCGCATATTATGCTCCCGGATGTACTCATCGAGCACAGCCAAAGCTTTTTCATATCGTTCGACGGTAGTCATGAGATTTACGATTGGGGCATTTACGATTTACGATTGGATTATCAGATCGTTTTTTCGTATGCGCGGCGGCGTTTGTGCTGCTTGTGCGGGAACATTTCCCAGTTGGCGATATTACGTGTGTTGGTCTCCATGATGGAGGTTGTCTCGACACGTTTTATTCCGTACTTGCGGTAATACGGGTGCTGCTCGGCGATAATAACGGCATTGACGCCCAAGCCCTGATAGTCGGGTCGCACGCCGATAAGCAGCAGGTCGAAGGCGTCCATCTTCTTTGCCCGCAACGCGCGCAGTACGCCTATCCAACCAAACGGGAATAGTCTGCCTTTGCAGCGGCGCAAAGCGTGCGAAATATCCGGCATACCGAGTCCGACACCAACAATCTCGTTCTTGTCGTTGACCACGATGGTTACAAAGTCGAAGTTCAGGAGCGGGAAGTAGGTATTCTTGTAATGCTCCTTCTGGCGAGGAGTCATCGGCTGGAAATTATAGAGTTTCTGGTACGACTCATCGAGCATATCCATGTACTCCATGCCATATTTGCGCTCCAGTTCCTTGGCTGAGTGCACTTTGTCCACGCGCAGGTGATAGCGTTCGCGCACAAGTTTGTCGATACGCAGTACGCGCTCAGGCGTATCGCATTGCGGGTCGGTGATCTGGATCTCGATCCAGTCGTTCTCCTTGGTGAGTCCGTAAGCCTCCATGTGCTTCTCGTAATACGGGAAGTTGTACAGCGACGCCATGGGCGCGAGGTACTCAAATCCCTCGATGAGCAGTCCCTCATAATCCCAGTCGGTGAAGCCGACAGGCCCGTTGAGTTGTGTCATGCCTTTGCTTTTTCCCCATGCAGCAACAGCATCGAGCAGAGCACGGCTGACCTCGTAGTCATCGATAAAATCGATCCAGCCGAAACGCACTTTTTTGACACCCCATCTCTCGTTGGCGACACGGTTGATGATTCCGGCTACGCGTCCGACAACTTTTCCGTCGCGGTAAGCGAGATACTGAATAGACTCGCAGACATCGTACGAAGGGTTCTTGGCGGGATTGAACGTATTCATCTCGTCCAACAAAAGGTGAGGACAGAACTCCTCGCAGTCCTTATACAGATCGTTACCGAATTTGGCAAACTTATATTGCTGCCACTTGGTTTTTACTTCTTGAAGAATGATTGCCATGTTATATAATCACAAAAAGGAGCACAAAGATACTACAAAAATTGCAGATTTGCAAATTTTGAGGATATTTTTTACAATATTTGTATTTTTTGCACCATAAAGGAGTTATTTATTTGCATATTTCAAAAAAAAGTTGTATCTTTGTGTCGTATTTTAGCATACTTGCAATTGCTGCGTTCCGAAAATCGCCAAATTATCAGTCCAGCACAAGACGCAAGAACAAGGATGAGTCCACTGAGCGTGGGCTATCCGGTTGTTTTGTCGGGTGTTTGGCGATACCTTGGAACGCAGACTGAGATAGTCCGCGCTTTTTTAATTATTATATCGTCAAACAAAAACAATCGACAAAATGAAAAAGATTCTAATCGTAATGCTGGCAGCCGTATTCGGTCTGTCGCTGACAGGTTGCAACTCAGACAGTAAGAGTGATGCAACCGTAAAAGTAAAAGTTGTTGACCTGCTCGGTCTTCCGCAAAGCGGCGAGACCGTGTACATGTTCAAAGCCCAGAAATGGGATCAAGGCGAGTCGTTCCGCGAGGTTACATTCAAGGACAAATCAGCCGTAACGGACAATAATGGTGTAGCGACCTTTGAGTTGCAAGAGACCTTTGATTTGGAAATCATTGACAGCCAAACAACATTGTATTTTGCCACTTTCGGGAATGACGGCAAGACCATCAAAGGTCAAACAGCCGTTACGGTAAAGAAAGGCGAGACGAAAGAAGCAACAATCCGCCAATAAATCCGCCAATCTGCGCAAACAGCGATAAACAGACAATCCCCGACCGTACAGGCGATCGGGGATTGTTGCATTGTCGGGTGTTTGGCGTTCCGCGCATGTGCGCACTTACACAACAATGCTTGATTACTTAAGTACTATGCACAGTATGGCAATCAGCAGTCCCATATTGACTAACATTGCCAAAGAGAGGGCGACAAGACAGCCAAAAGTCATATCGAATGATTGGCGGTATTCCCTACGCTCGGTAATGCCGTTCATTATACTTGTAAGAGAGCGGTTTCTGGATTCGTAATCCTTTTCGGCAAGACGCTTGGTGAGGAATGTAATTTGCTCCTTATCCAGGTCCACATAATTGTTTTTGGCCTCAAGAGGGAACGTTAGCCTCTGGATTTTCGTGTCGAGAAATGCTTCTCGTAACAAATCCATATTTACTATCAACCGCGGTCCTACACAAACGAAATTGTGATGATAAACAGGCAGATCTTTGTCGGTTTTTCGTTCCAATTCAGCACGCAGTGCCTTGAAGTTAAATGTTTGCACTGTTTGCAAAGGTTTTTTGTCCTCCTTGGAATAAACAAGCGCTCCTTCGCCGTCTCCTTTTAAAGGAGTAGAAAAAGCGTATATGCGACTGAAGGCGAGATAGATATCCTGCGTCTTCTTGCGCGCACCACCTGTATCCACCGCCAAGGGGAGTTTAATCTTTCGCTGATTAAAAGGTTCTGAATTTGCCATACTGTTACAAATACTTAATTACCGCGCGAGTGCTCGTACTCGTCGTTGTTGGGGTTACACTGGTTGCTGTGATTGTCGTAATCAGCCTTGCAATGATCTGCATCGGAATTCCACATAATTCTAAAAAATTAAAAAGTTAAACATTTGTTGTTGACCAATCGGCATCAGCGATGAACAATTGGCGATGCAAAAGTACAAAAAACAAATGAATTTTGCAAATCAAGAGCCGGCTTATGGAAAAAATTGCTTATTTGTGGAAAAAATTTTTGGCTATCAGTCCAACGCCACACGAATTTCCATGCCAAACGCCTTGGTAAACGCATCGGTGTGAATCAGATTCTGCGGTGTGTCCAGAGCTATGCCTTCGTTCTTCGTATACATAAGCAGCACGCGGTCGGCTGTACGGAGAGCGAGATCGAGTTCGTGGGTAGAGATGAGAATCGTCTTGTTTTGTTCGTGTGCAATGGAGCGCAGCAGATTGAGCGTTTTGATGCGGGAAGGCAGATCGAGGTGCGCTGTCGGTTCGTCAAGAAGGATGACAGGCGTCTGCTGGGCGAGAGCCTTTGCTATGAGTATACGTTGTTTCTCTCCGTCCGAATGGTCATTATAGAACGTGTCGGCAAGGTCGAGTATATCCACCTGCTGCATGGCTTCGTTCACTATACGGTTATCGGCAGCAGTGAGCGTTCCAAGAAACGAGGTGTACGGGTAGCGCCCCATAGCCACCACATCGCGGACCGTGGCACTGTCCACACTCAGGCGCTCGGTGAGAACGAGGGCAATCAGCTTGGAGCGCTCGCCAGCCTCACCCCGTCCCTCCCCTAAAGGGAAGGGAGAAGTGGAAGAGAGAGGTCTCAAAAGACTATACGTTCCAGCCAAGGCGGGCTGTAGGCCTGCCAAGGTGCGTAGCAAAGTGGATTTACCACAGCCGTTGGCACCCAGCAGGGCTACCAGTTCGCCATCAGCGAGCGTGAACGACAAGTCGTGCTGTATGACACGACTGCCGTAGCCAATAGTTAAATTTTCACATTTTATCATTGGTTGAGCAGCCATTATGACTGCAACTTATTTTTTGAGCAGCCATGTATGGCTGCTGCATATTTATTCGTAGTAATACACGCGCTGCACACGTCGTGAGACGGATGTTAGCACTTCGTACGGGATTGTACCGAGGCGGTCGGATAGTTCCTGTAAGGGCAGACGCTCGCCAAAGACCTCAACCGGGTCGCCCACATGGGCATCGGCTCCTGTGACATCAACCATGGCTTGGTCCATGCAGACATTACCTACCACCGGACACCGCTTACCGCGAACAATCACTTCGCCGCCATAGTTCGAGAAACGTCGGTCGAATCCATCGGCATAACCGATCGGGATAACAGCGATCTGCCTATCTTCCGTAAGGGTTGTGTGCCGCCCGTAACCAATCGTCTCGCCGGCGCGAACGGTCTTGACGGAGAGAATGGTTGTCTGCAGCGAACAAACATTGCGCAGGTGGTTGCCGTTGAACGATATACCATACAGACCGATGCCCAGACGGCACATGTCGAACTGATAGGGTGTAAAACGCTCAATGCCTGCGGAGTTGCATATATGTTTGATTACCGGGTAACCGAGTTCCGTCTGAAGGGTGTCGGCACAAAGTTTGTAATAACCGATCTGCTGCAGGGTGAAAGCATCAAACTGCTCCTCGTCGCTGCCTGCCAGGTGTGAGAAGACCGATGCCACACGCACGGCACGGGTACTACGCAGACGTTCGATGAGTTGTGGCAGCTCTTCGCGATAGAAGCCCAAGCGGTGCATGCCGGAATCAATCTTGATATGTACCGGCACATTCTCCAAACCTTTCTCTTCCGCCGCCGTTATAACCTGCTCAAGCGAGGCAAACGAATAGACGTTCGGCTCAAGGTTATTCTCCAGGATAAGATTCATGGCAGCTACCTCGGGGTCCATGATAATGATAGGCAAAGTTATACCTGCGCGGCGCAGTTCAACACCTTCGTCGGCAACGGCAACTGCAAGGTAATCTGCCACCTTAGCTGCCTGAAGAGCTTTGCTGACCTCCAGACTGCCTGCACCGTAGGCAAAGGCTTTGACCATGCAGGTGAGTTTGGTGGTAGGTTTGAGCAGCGAGCGGAAGAAGCGCACGTTATCCACCAGGGCAGTCAGGTTGACACGCATGACAGTCTCATGGGTCTGCTGCAGAATACGTCGGGAGATTGTATCCTCATCGTAGCCAAGTGCACGCATGACGGCTGCGCAGGTGCGGACGTTCTGGTGCGTGGGGTCTTCTATCACCACAGGACAATGGGCAAAGAGTTTCATCTTCTCTGCACGCTTGGCTTCCAGATTGGCAAAGTTTTCGCCATGCTCCTCGCCGATATACGTGACAACGCCTATCGTCGGACGAATGATCGGCTCCAGCCGCTCCATCTCGCCGGGCATGGATATACCTGCCTCGAAGATGGCAATGGGAGAGCCTCCCCCGTTCCCCTCCCTGAAGGTAAGGGACTGTAATTGCCAAACGGAGAGCGGCACACCAATCTGCGAGTTGTACGATTTGGGAGAACGGATAACGCGGTAGTCATCTTTCAGCAGTTCGTAGAGCCACTCTTTGACAACAGTCTTGCCGTTAGAGCCGGTTATACCAATCACCGTGCCGGTGAACTGCGAACGCACGTAGGCAGCGAGCCGCTGAAGAGCCACAAGCGCATCATCCACGACAAGCAGGACGGCATCAGCAGGCTGCGAACTCAATGATTGAAAAGACGATAAGGATTCGCGCGAGAGTACAAAGAATTGTACACCTTTGGCGTACAAGTCGGATATATAGCGTGCGCCGTCGTTCTTGGCAGTACGCAGAGCGAAGAACAAAGTCCGCTCCGGCTGCAATGCTTGGAATGAGCCCAACTGACGGCTGTCGGTTAGCAGGTAGGTTACCTCTTGGTTGGCAACAGAGCCAAGCACCTCCAGAGGTTGGATTGCTGAAATAATTTCTGATAGATTCATTGTATAAGTTAATTGGGATCAGCCAAGCCTGGCTGATTCATGATTGCCTCATCCCGTGAGACGTCAGTCGGATCGGTGGTAGAGGGGATATACATCATTTCGGATACTGCTTTCTCCTGCGGGAAAGTAAAATACGTACACGTACACTCGCAGAGCACCTCGCCCGGAGTGAACAGTCCGTCGGCATTCTTTGTGCCGGGAGCACGTATCTCGCCGTGCACATAGGCTACATTGCGGCGCATCTCTTGCAGGTACGCCCGCAGTTCGATGTACGGGAGAAGCGTGCTGACAGGCTTGTGGTAACGCGTCTCCATCTTAGCCGTGACACCGGCTGTCTGGAGCTTGTGGAAGACCACCCAGCCGCACACCTCGTCCAACAGAACGGCTTGAATACCGCCGTGCAAGGTGTTGAGCCACGACTGGTGATTCTGCGTAGGATGCCAAAAGCTGACGATGGATTCGCCATCTTCGTAGAATCGCATGCGCGTGCCGATGGGGTTATTAGGACTGCAACCGAAGCAGTTGTACTCCGGCATTGTAATCCAGGGATTCTTGAGTAGATTCATAATCGTATTACTGATGCAATAATGTTTTGACGAACTGCTCGGCATTGAAGGGCTGCAGGTCAGTCATCTGTTCGCCGAGACCGATGTAACGCACGGGGATCTTGAACTGGTCGGATATACCGAGCACCACTCCACCCTTGGCTGTTCCGTCAAGTTTGGTGATAGCCAGCGAGCTGACTTGCGTAGCAGCAGTGAACTGCCGCGCCTGCTCAAAAGCATTCTGACCAGTTGATCCGTCAAGCACAAGCATCACATCGTGCGGAGCACCGGGTACTACCTTCTGCATGACGTTCTTGATCTTCGTAAGTTCATGCATCAGGTTGATTTTGTTGTGCAGACGTCCGGCGGTATCAATGAGCACCACATCCGCGCCGTTGGCTTTGGCCGATTGGAGCGTATCGAATGCCACGGAAGCCGGGTCAGAACCTTGCTGCTGTTTGATAACAGGTACGCCTACCCGTTCGCCCCATATACACAGCTGCTCAACAGCCGCAGCACGGAAGGTATCGGCAGCACCGAGATACACTTTCTTGCCGGCTTGCTTGTACATGTACGCGAGTTTGCCGATGGTAGTAGTCTTGCCTACACCGTTGACGCCAACTACCATGATTACGTAGGGTGATTGCGTATCAGCCGAACTTGGCTGATCGCTGTTGCTATCGTTCTCAGCGAGCAGTGCGCAGGTCTCTTCAACGAGCATACGTTGCAGTTCGGAGGTCCCTACATACTTATCGCGTTTGACGCGTGCCTGAATACGTTCGATAATACGCAGGGTGGTCTCCACACCTACATCGGAAGTAATCAGCGCCTCTTCAAGGTCGTCGAGCACATCATCGTCGATGGTCGAACGGCCTGCAATGGCGTGACTGATCTTGCTCAAGACCGAGGTATTGGATTTCTCCAAACCTTTGTCTAACGTTTCTTGTTTGGTTTTGTTACCGAATAATCCGAAAAATGCCATATCGTGTTCGGCAATGGGTCGCACATGCTGAGCGTTCCGCGCTCATCGGGCGATCCCATGCCTCCACTCTTCAGGGCACAAACATTGCATTGGTTTGTGCCCTGAGAAAGGGAGGACACTCCATGCCGAGGGAGGAATAAAGTTATTACCTTTCTATCATTTAATATACCACAATTTTCGCAGTTTGCATACCGCTATCGGAAGTTATACGCAACAGATATACGCCTTGTACAACCGGCATACAGATGAGTTGCTTGCTGTCTGTCTGCGTATATTCACCTATCCGCTGACCTGTGGCGCTCATCAGTATGAGGCGCAACGTCTCGGATTGTGACTGCTGTACAGCCACTACACCGCCTGCCTTGACGCGGTTGGGTAAAACAGTAATATCGTTGTCAGAGAACTGCTGATCGGCGGAACGCGGGATATCCTCGAACTCATATTCACACGTGAACAGTTTTCCTTCAGGCGTTGTTAGCAAGCAAGTGTACGTGCCTTTCATACCATCTGGCAGATACAATACTTGATCAGTCTTGCCAGACAAAGGCTGACCGTTTTCATACCACTGATATGCCGAATACAAGCCTTGCGAGTTATCCACGAGCAGCACGTCGTTCCACTTGGAATAGATTTGTCCATCCAGCGCAAGTTCGATAGGCAAGGTGGCTGTAGCCACACATTCCAAAGTATCCCGCACCTCTACCATAAGGGTGTGCTTACCTGCCGAGAGTTGCCCAGGCAAAGTATATGTCAACGTATCTTTGGTAGCATTGATGGTAAGTTCTGCGTCGCTAACAATTGTCTGCTCTTTGCTATCCGTTAGCGTCAGACTTGCTTCCGCTATGTCACCTTGAGTGATAGCGAACGGCAAGACAAGTTCGGTAGCCGTATTGCAGACTCGTTCTATAGGAGTAAGAGTTATCTCAGGTTGAGGCTTGGTGTACGGATTGACGCTTATCGGAGCGAAGCGAACCACACACTCTGTATTGGGATAACGAACAATGATGTAGTGTTCCTCAACACGTTGAGGCATTGCGATGGTGAACTCGTCAGTACCATTGTACGTGCCATCGTGTTTCGCAACGCGGCGAAGTGTACCGCCGGCTATACTGTCATATACGAAGCATGCACCACGCTGGTTCTCAGAAGTAATGTTCAGGAATACGGTATAACTCTTGCTTCCGCATGTGAATATGGTATCCACACGAACGATCTCTGCATCCAGCGAAGGCACAAGCGGCTCATATACAGGTTCGGAATATGCGACATTGCCCGGTATGAGGGAGAAGTATGCCGATAGTGTCTTTCCCTCGACAGGGATAGACTCACTCACGCCATTGATGGCAAACTCAAGTGCCTTGCCTGCCACACACTGCGACTGAGGTATAACGTATTGGTGCGTTGCATCAAACTCCACAACCAGATCACTGACAACTGCCCCAACGAAGGATACCTTGCCGGTCAAGTTGTAGCGTAAGCCTTCACAGGTGCTGGTATTGACAAGAGTCAACGACTCAAACGTGATAGATGAGTTGGTAGGCGCTGTATAGGTGCCATCGTGGTTACCACCAGTCTTACAATCGGAGTCCTCGAAGTATGCATGCACGGTGCGACTGCCCATTGTCACATCATCGAAACTGAGACCTGTAAACTCGTACGATCCATCACCGGAAACCGCTGTGGTTGAGTACGCAAGTTGCGATTGATCGTTCTTGTTAAAATACTCCAGAACGATCCGCTCGCCTACAGCCTTTTGGTATGTGACGGTAATCGTCGGGCTGTACGTTCCCTCCAAACCTTCGATATACGGCGGTACGCCCGTTACCTGCACATCAGTGATGAGCGGCGTTACAGGGAAGTCAAATGTACCTGCTTGCATCCCTTCGCAAGCATAATCACCTGCGAACTGATAATGCAAGACGTGACCTGTTGATCCGTCTGTTACAAGGTCTGCATGACTGAGTGTGCCAGTGAGTTTCTTAGCTGTTGACTGGCCTATGCTATCTGTTGGGATAGTGAACGTCTGTTTAGATTTTTCGTCATTATCCACCCAAACAGTCACATCGCCGTGCTGGTAGGTGTACGAGAGTTCGAAGTCAAGCGTGAACGTCGTTACGTCGCATGCAGGCTGGTTGGCTTTGACGCTTACGACAGAAGCAACGGGCTTGGCTGTCTCAATATAATCAATGCGCGTCTTTGCTGTACAATTCGTATTGTCCACGAAGTAAACCTCAACAAAATCATCCATCGTAACATCAAAAGTACGTGTAACTGCGAAACTTGTGTGATAGGTCGTACCGTCCGTGGTGCTAATAGTCACAGGCGTGCCACCGCGGAATACAAGCATTGCATCCTTGCTCTGGCTGTTCTCAACGGTGAACGTAACATCAAGCGTGTATGTATTGTTTTCGCATGCAATATCTTCCATCGTTGCCTGCTTGGTCAAAATCTTCGGAGAGTACGGGAATGCTGGCAAATCAAAAGACTTATCATGACAATCTGTTGCGCCCGTGAAGTTCACGTATAACTTATGCTCACTCTTACCGTCAGCAGTTATAGGTATATCAACGCTAACTGTATCAAGATGCTCTTTGCCTATGCTGTCATACGGGATGACCATAGGAGTAGCAGTCTTGTCATCAAGCCACAATTGCAACTCACCGCTTTGCTTGATATATTCCAGTTCAACGTGCATAGTGGTTGTCGTAACATCGCATACCGTCGGCTCAAAATTCGGAATTAACAGTTTTACTGCCGGTACAGCCGGCGAATTGAATTCCTGCGAATGAGATGTGCACGTCTCACCGTCAAAGTGTGCGCTGATAGCATAACTACTTACCGGTTGAGTCAATCCGCTCAACGTGAACGGTGTACCTACAGGATTACAGTTCGCCATCGGGATAACGGTATCATTTGTGTGCACATCATCAAATGCGATGATCATATCTCCTGAAGCACTACCTCCATACGTGATTATACCGGATAGAGAATACAACAGTTTGTCACAAGTAGTCTGGTCATGAACCGTTACAACAAAGTCATTGATTGCCGAACTGGATGGGGTAGAGAACTCTTTCTTATGGCCCTCTGTGTCTTGGCATGTAGTGAAGTTTGCCCCTTCGAAGTATGCATAGATCGTCTCATGCGAAACACCATCTTTTTTGTCAAATGTGACAGGTATCTCAACTGATCCGCTTGAAGGAATGGTATATGCCACCGTTTCCTGTGAGACACTGGCTCCGTCGGTATATTTCACAATTACCTTCTCGCCATCCGCATATCGGGTCGTGACCTTGATGGTTGCATCATAATGCTCATCCGCACAAAGAATCCTGTCAGGACGCGTTACTGCAATGTCCGTTATCTGCGGTGTACGCGGAGCGGTAAATGTTCCTGTCTGACTACCGCCACATGCATTTTCGCCGGCAAACTGGAAGTGCAGTACATGGCCAGCCGAACCGTCTGCCACAAGGTCTGCACTGCTAAGGGTAGCACTCAAAGTATTTGAAACAGTTTGTGCTGCTTGAATTTCAAATTCCTTTTCAGCCTTGTGGTCATCCACCCATACTGTCACCTTGCCGGGCTGTGGCTGGTATTCATAACTGATTTCGAAATCAAGTTCATATGTAGTCACATCGCAATCAGGCTGTTTCGGTGTAACGATCTCGACCTTGGCAGTAGGCATAGCAGGTTCATCAAACAATTCAGAATATTTGCTGTAGCAATTAATCCCCTCGAACAACGCAGTCAGATGTTTATTAGTGCCGTTCACCACCACACTATTCAATGTGTATTCATACGTTGTCGTTGAACCAGCTTTGAGCGTAGCCGTTGTTGCATTGTTGTTCTCATCCTTTATGGTGAGCGTTGTCGACGTTGCGGCATTCGTTGTCAACTCACCCTTGATAGTGTATTGCGTATGATTGCATCCCTTCGGTTGAACGTTTGCCGTAAAGGAATTGATAACAATCTCAGTAGGCGTTGTATATGGAGCTGTCTGTTTGGTAGCATCACATATCGTAGTGCCTTTGAAGTATGCTTTGATAACATCCTGATGCCCACCTATATGGTCAAGTCCTGTAATGTTATACGGGATTGTTGTTGCATCTATGGCTGTCGAATATTCCTTGGTCTGAGGATTACCGTCCTTATCAGTATATTCGATGATGATAGGCTGAGCATTCCCGTTGCTGAATGTTACAAATCCACTTACTCCATACGAGCCATTGCAATGCGCGAAGGTTGTAGGCTGGTTGGCGGTAACACTTTCTATCTGCGGACGCCAAAGAGCTGTATAATCATCTTTCTTGATGGCGCATGTGGAAGCCCAACCGTCAACATCTGCATGGATAATATGTTTCTGACCATCAGCTGGGACTGCCAGAGAGAAGGCTATTTCCTTTACGGCATCATTATTAGGTGTATAATCGGTCAACTCTTTCTTAGTCACACTTTCATCCAACCATACGCGAGGCGTGCCGTCTATATTGCGGTATTGCAGTTTGCCAGTGAGCGTGTAACTCGTCTCACTACATGCCGGATTTGGATCAGCATCAAGAACTATTGCCACCAACGCAGGTTTAACCGGCGCACTGAACAAATCGGACGTTTTGAAATAGCAATCAACACCGGTGAACGAAGCTGTCAATGTATTTCCAGAACCAGATACTTCCACATTGTTAAGTGTATATTCGTATGTAGTTGTCGAACCGGATTTCAGCGTTGCTTTGGTTGAGTTGTTGTTTTCATCCTTAACTATAATTTCTTTTGACTGAGCTGCATTAGTTGTTATCTCACCCTTGATAGTATATTTCGACGCGTCACACGCCATAGGCTGTGGTTCAGCGGTGAAAGATGAGATAATTATCTGAGTAGGTGTAGTATATGACTTGGTCTGTTTGCTTGCGTCGCAGATAGTTGTTCCATCAAAGTACGCCTTGATTACATCAGTATGACCGCCTATATGCTCAAGTCCACTAATGCTATAGTCCACATACGCATCATCTAATGCAGTAGAATAAGACTTGGTTTGAGGAGTGCCGTCATTACCTCGATACTCTATTATCAAATCTTGTGCATTGCCTTGCGAGAATGTCACCCGACCGCTTACTCCATACGAGCCATTGCAATGCGCGAAGGTTGTAGGCTGGTTGGCGGTAATGCTTTCTATCTGAGGACGCCATAGGGCAACATAATCATCTTTCTTGATTGCACAAGTAGAAGACCAACCATCAACATCTGCATGGATTGTGTGCGTTTGTCCATCTGCTGGGACAGTCAGAGAGAAGGTTATTTCCTTTACGTCATCATTATTCGGTATATAACTGCTCAACTCTTTCTTTGTCACACTTTCATCCAACCATACGCGAGGCGTGCCGTCTATATTGCGATATTGCAGTTTGCCAGTGAGTGTGTAACTGGCATCAGAGCATTCCACATCATCCGGATCAGCATCCAAAACTATCTTTACCAACGCAGGTTTTGGCTTTTCTGTATACGTAGTTCGTTTACGCGGTGAGCATCGGTCAGCAGAAGCAAAGAATATTTCAAAATAATCATCTGTTGTAATGTCAATAGTACGCAAAATATCGCTTACATCTATTTCATTTACTCCGTCGGTAACATCTTGACGTATAGTCTTTCCTTTTCCTGAGATTGTTATCTCTTGATTTTGGCTATTGTCAACAGTAAATTTGATAGTTTGTGTATAAGTATCACTATTACATGCCTGAGCCGTAGTTGATGAACTAATGTCGTGAATATATGGTGAGAACGGAGCCTTAGGAGTATCGAACACTCTTTCGCCACAACTACCACTACCGCTGAACTTAACATGAAGTTTATGTGACTTTCCATCAGCCGATACTCCATCAATAGTGAGAGTTAGATGCTGTTCTGCATCGTTATCAACGGAATAGGTTTCTTTACGTCTATCTATATCACCACTTGCACTTTCTACCCAAACTTCCAAATCTCCTGTCTGTTTTACGTAGTCAATCGTAAATGTGAGCGTACTCTCGGTCTCATCACAATCCGGTGTGCTATATGACATCGAAGCCTCCGTCACTGTGAATGTCGGTACTGCCGGGGAGGCAAATGCTTTGGATGTTGATACACACTCTGCATCCTCACCTGAGAATCGAGTACTGACAGTAAGGTTCGTCCCTGATTTTGTCAGATTCTTTATCTCATACGTATATGGACTTGAATACTCTGCTGTGTTTATCTTTTCTACGCCATCAAACGTAACTACCAGATTACCTGATGGCGAACCGCCAAACGTAATTGCACCCTCAATGTCGTACTTAAGATTGTCACACGTACTATTGTTCTTTTTCACCGTTGCTGTTATACCGTCAATCGCAGAAGTGGACGGAGCGACGTATTCACCTGTATGCTGCGGCGTAGTATGGCAATCTGCGAAATAATCACCTTGGAAGTATGCATATACCTCGCGCGATCCTTTACCCATATCATCAAGAGTGAGAGTAACCTTTTGTGGCGATCCCGTGAGAGTTATCGGATCCGTTTTCTTAACAGTTCCTATTTTATCCTTGTATTCTATTATCAGCTTCTCTCCGTCAGTATTTTTATACGAAATTAGGAAATCAGCAGTATAATTCACATCACTGCAATCAACCTTAGTCGGAAGAGTGCTACCATCTACAGTAACACTTGTAATAATCGCTGAACGAGGCGTTGCATCCAATGCTATATTATGTATTTTGCATGAAGGAGCCGTTGCAAACTCGTAATTCAATTTGTGGGTATCCGCCCCGTCTGCAGGGACTCCTTCATAATCGACATGAACGGTTTGCTCTGTCGGCTCTAAATGGTAGTCATAGGCAACGACTTGCTTTGGTAATCCGTCCACCCAGACAGTTAGTTCACCATCTTGGTAGGTGTAATCAAGATCAAATGATAGGGTAACCGTTTCATCATCACATGCCGGTGTCGAGTATTCCTTATTGCGAACGGAAGACTTTGGTAAAGCAGGCATATTAAATTCCTTAGCCTTACCCAACGCCTGAGTTAAATGGCATGAGCCTGCACCATCGCACTCCACACTCACCTCATGGTCACCGATAAGCTTTATACCCGAGAATACTATATAAGTTGTGCGTGTTGCTGCGTCAGCCAGGTAGCCCTTGTAATCACCGCCCGTTTTGCAATTAGCGGAAGCAGTTATCTCTATCTTATGCGCAGTATCATCATCAAGCCAGGCATACATTTTGCCATGCTGGTTGGTATACCTAACCGGTACAACAAGTTCATACGTAGACTCGTTGCAAACTATATTCTCAAATGTCGGGATACCCACAAATTCCATTGCAGGAACAACAACAGGAGTCGTATAATCGGAAGTTGCCGTAACGGCACAATCTTTACCGCGCTCTTTTAAATATGCAACAATTGTAGGCTTTGTATCCAAAGCATACGAATCACTCAAATTCTTATTACCCGTTGCATTGGAAGATGTGAGCGTAATTGTTTCAAGTGTAGTGAGAGTCTCGCCATTTTTCCTTGCAATAATCAGTTCATCGTATTCACCGGCAGCAGTTACCTCCCACGATGCACGCAACTTGTACTTTTCATCCCCACAAACGGGATCGATAGGTGCAACAGAGAACGACTCTATCTTGTTGCCTAATGGAGCTGTGAAAGTTTTTGAGAACTCACAGTCCTTCGCATTGCCTGTAGAGAACGAGAAAGTATGCGAACCACCATCGCAAACAAGGGCATCAGAAGTAAGTGTCTTGGTTATAGTTACAGGGTCAGTTCCTCCGCTAACCGTTTCTGTACCAATAGTTGTACTGCCTATCTTGTACGTTATCGTTGTGCCTTTGAACACACGATACGTGTATTTAAGGTCAATCTTGTATTTGTCGGAATTACAAGCCGGATCTATGATTTCTGCTTTCTCCACATTCAGGAACGGCTTAATTGGAGCTGTAAACGTTGCCTTGTGTGTCTCCAGTTCCTTGCAAGACTCTTTGCCCGCAAAATATGCCTTGAAGGTATGCGATGTAACAGGGTCTTCCCAAGGCATGTCGAACGTCCAGCTGGCAGATGTTGCATCGGACGCTGGAGTAAGTACCTTGGTATGCGTTCCGTCACTAATAGTCAGGTCTTTGCCTTGCCCGTTAGAGAAGTTCACGGTAATCTTTACCTTGTAGTTTTCATCACCGCAATTATAGTCCTGAATCTCATAGTTTGTACTTGATATCTGCGGACTATAGGGCGCGGCTGTCGAAATGTCATGATTGGAAATCGAACATCCATGTGAACCATCAAAAGCGAGGTTGAGTTTGTGACCTGTCTTGCCGTCAGCTACTACACCGGGAATCGCTATGGTCACTACATCCTGAGCGTCTTTCTCTACATTGTAAGTCACAGGCGCTACTGCCGTTCCGCCATCCACATTTGCCGACAAGATGCCGTTCTGGTTGGTATAATAGATCTCTGCAGTAAGCGTGCACGTCTTTACATCGCATTCCGGAGTATTCCATGACAGGCTTTTCACACTTACAGCCGGAATCGTATGGGCGGTGTACGAATATGTTGTCGGTGCATCAGTACGAAAATCTTTTGAGTCTTTGAAATATACAGTCAGCGTATGCGGATTACCGTCCAATGGACGGGTGAGCGTACCTATATGGTGGGTCGCATCCGTAAGATCTTCATTGGCAATATGAGCAAGTTCCGTTGTTCCTTCATATATGTACAGGTCGCCACGCGGATGAACGAAGTTGACGGTATAATTCACAGTTGCAGATGTTGCACCGCATGCTGTCGGATGCTGCTGCTCAAACGTTGCACCCGAGATAACGCATTTAAGATAGGTAACAGGGAATATCTCATAACCCGACACATTGGACGTATGAGAGGTGATTGCCTCAAAACGTATATCATCCAAGGCAAAATCATTACCTCGGTTCTGCGCACTCTGATTAAGATTGATTAGTCGAAGCACTACATTGTCACTGGTAAATGAGGCGGTCTCAATAGCTGACACGCCGTGCCAACGGTTGTCGCGGTAATCAGAAAGGTCTATCGGAGGCAAACCACCTAATGCCGAGAAACTTGTACCGCCATCATAACTGATCTGGAACTGCAATCGCGCTCCATTGTTCATCTCGCCGTAGTTGTTGATGTTTGCCACCCAGAACGAGAACAGGTAGCTCTCTCCCTTTTGCACTTTTAGGTCTGACATTTCCGGGTCGGTACTACGCACACGCCATGCTGCCTGATCCTCACTACCATCGTTGCTCTTTGAGTCAAACAAACCGAAATGCGAACCTTCATAAGGGGTCACTTCATTGTACGAGGATGCAAAGGTCTTGGAGTTGGCACTGATAGCATAACCACCTGATTTCCCTTTGTTACCACCTGAATAAAAGTTCTCCAAATCCGTACCCCAAGACTCATAATCACTTGAAAATCCGCCATCCGAGTTAAACGAACCGCCTGCCGAAATCAAGTTGGGCTCTGTTACTGGAGGCATATTCGTTGCCAAATATACGTAATTGATGGTCTTTTCCTCTGTAGGGGCAACAAAAGTATGTATTGGAGAACCGGTCGTTACCTCCTCTTCATTATCTGTATTTGTCCACAGGAAATATGTCGCATCAGTTCTATCAGGTGTGAGTTCGACATCTTCTTCGGTAAAACGCACAAGCCTAAGATCGGCTGCTGTTCCTGTTGTTGTATGAGTAGTAGGAGTGGTTGATGGTGGGCTAACTGTCACCACATAATCAGCACCGCACGCTTCGGTGCCACTCAGAAACTTCGCGTGCAGAGTATAATTCCTTGTTGAGGATGCATCAAATCCTTCCAACTTGAATTGTTGAGGTACTGTAATCTCGCTGTTTACTACTGTCACCGTATCAACTCCGATACACCAAATCATAAGGTCACCAGCATTATGCTTGTCATCGAATGCAACCAGACCATCCACTGCACAGGTCTCATCTGTAACATTAGCATCAGAAGCTACAGCAGCAAAATTGGTAATCTTGCAAGCCCCTGCTGCACCCTCAGAGCAATCCTGATTCAGATGAACGCGTACCAAACGGCAGGCGGAAGGTTTGCCTGTCTGCAAAAAATAGTATGTATCTGAACCAGCAGCACCCAATGCTACCGAACAATCTCGGTCGCCTTCGGTCTCGCGCATATCTGGTCCTTGAATGCACTCCCACGAATTGATGCCACTATTGTACTTGAACCATGCATGGCAGCCGGTGTTGCTGCTGTAATCATAATCGCGTGGAGCAAGAATGTAATCCGAACCTGCCGCGCTGGTACAAATCTGCTGGTAATCAGAAGCACCCCACTCCGCAGGATTACCATTCGGCGCAAGTGCCACAATACGCCATTGACAATATGAATCATTCTCCTTGAAATCTTCAATATAGTTTCTATAGCAGTCATCCCAACTGGCATTCAGATTAATGTCGCCTGTAGAATTATATATATTAGACCTGTTTCCTTTTTGCGTACGTGCCAATGTAATCGTATTCCAGTTCCGTGCCGCACCATCGGGAATCTCAATGTAACACAGATTGGATTTGCTGGATTCCCAGCTGGCTAACAACCAGTATTCCGAACCACTATCCTTGAGTAACGCCCATAATTCAGTTGTGTTCTCATACGTACCATTCGCCCACCAATCTGTGCTTGCAGGGCGGGCATGAAAATAGATGCGCTCGCCTCTTTCAAACACACGAGCATTAGAACTTATCGTTCCTAACAACGCAAGCAACAAAACCACTGCTTTTACAGCAAAATGACGATATTTCATTACATCAATATATTTCATAGTAGCAATATGTTTCATGATTGTATTAGCATTCTTGATTTTCCTGTTTGACAATTCTATTTGTTTAGCGGCTACTTTCAGCCTTGTTTCGGTACTGCATCGAGGGTTTATCGTATCCTACCGCTACTTATATATACATAGTATATATCCCGTGATTTTGAAGCACCACTCTTTCACACCTTTCTCAATAGCTGTTTTATCGCTCATTATTCATCCGCCACAATTATCTCCACACGCCGGTCGAGCGAGAGATCTTCGCTCTGGTTGATTGCATTGCGTACGCTTGATCCGTAATCCTCAATTTTCATGCGCGTTGCCGATATACCGCAGTCCACAAGGTAATACTTGACTTGCAGGGCGCGGTAGTGAGCCAAGCGCGCGTTATGCGCGCGCGTACCTTCTTTCGAAGCGTGACCGCCCAGGATAATCTTGTTCGGAATCCGCTTCAGGTGCTCGGCAATCTGACTGAGGAAATGCTTCGATTCGTCGGTCAACTCATAACTGTCAAAGGCGAAGTATATCCTGTTGAGCCTGTCAATCTGCTCCTGAACTTGCTCTACCTCTCTCGGAATAACGCGTTGCAACGTATCTATCCGGCTGGTCCATACGCTGTCGTTGCGGGCGATGGTTTGCAAGGTTGTGTCTGCATGTTGCACAATCC
>Ga0310694_10001506_pt1 | contig 26233 bp, 21 predicted proteins | sample 174DNAGHGhighgp2_FD_203884 | JGI IMG/M metagenome (GOLD analysis project Ga0310694, IMG submission 203884) | Sheep rumen microbial communities from Palmerston North, Manawatu-Wanganui, New Zealand - 1742 DNA GHGhigh gp2 (v2) (version 2) | ecosystem: Host-associated > Mammals > Digestive system...
GTGCCATATATTGGGAAAGCGAGGGTGTAGTTATGGCAAGGAAGGAAAGAGTTTCGAAAGGCAAAGTGATGCGCCCCAACTACTTCGTGTTTTGCGAAGGCGAGACGGAGGTGGCATACACGGAGATCTTGCGACAGCACTACCGGTTGCCGATTCATATCATTGCCAAGAAAACGTTGCAGAACATCACATCTGCTCTGGTGGAGCGTTGTAAGGCCGTGTATGTGCAGACGGCCAGCGACAGAACCTACCTGATGTACGACCTGGATGTGGCGGAGATGCTGGAACGGCTGCAAAAGGTGAGCGGAGCTGAGCTGCTGTGCTCGAACCCCTGCTTTGAGCTGTGGCTGCTGCTGCACTACCAGGGTGTAAAGGCTTCGCTGACGAGTGCGGAGTGTGTGAAGAAGCTGTCGTTGGTGGCGAAGCAATACAAGAAAGGAGTCCTCACAGACGAGATGACCAAGCATTTGAACGCCAACGCCAGCACGGCCATCGATCGGGCAGAGACTTTACAGGAGTATGGGAATCCTTCAACCACAGTGTATCTGTTAGTGAAGGAACTGGAGAGGTTAAAGAAAGAAGAGGATGAAAAAAACAAGAATTTAAGAGTTGCTAACGATTAAACTAAAATTCAAAATATCATGGCAAAAAAGCTTTAATTAGGGACTGTCGTAAATTACCAAAACAAGTATAGTAAATTGATACCCAGTGTGTTATATTTTTTTGTGTCTTTGCATCGTAAAAGAAATTCCCCCAATTGCCCTGAGAAAGCAAAAATCGGGGGAATCCAATAATAAAAGAGATGGCAAAAGTACAAAAACTTTCGGAACTGAGTCGAAGTTTTTCATTCACGGAATACGATTTTTTTGATTTCTATCACCGTTCATTCGAGCGTTCGGAACTGGGACGGATAAAAAAGCACCTCCCGCTGCGTGAGATGGCGGAGAGTTTCGGCCTGGTGAGCAATCGGAGAGCCCCCAAAAGAGGGCGGAAGCCGTACATGAAGGATCTGGACACGATGTACACGGACGCGATATGCTACGAGAGCGAGATGCGCTACCCGACGGACCAGAAGCTCCTATGGGAGTGCTGCGAGAGGGCGTACAAGGCCATTGGAATGAAGTCTCTCTGGTTTACGGATGCGGAGAATCTTCGCATGGCGTTAGAGCCAGTTGTGTCCTGTAGAGTGCAGGATGATTGCTTCTTAGGACAATAATTGCGGAGAATAATCGTTATATTTGTATAAGCTTGATTAAAAAATGACACAGAAGCATCAGATACAGTTATTTGAAGAGAAAAAGGTTCGTACTGTGTGGGATGACCAGGAGGAGAAGTGGTATTTCTCTATTGTGGACGTCTGTGCAGTGCTGGCGGAGAGTAAAGACCCTCAGGCTTATTGGAGAAAGCTGAAGCAGCGATTGAAAGATGAGGGAAATGAAACCGTGACAAATTGTCACGCTTTGAAGATGCAAGCCGCTGACGGTAAGATGCGCATGACGGATGTGGCTGATACTGAGCAGCTTTTTCGCTTGGTTCAAAGTGTTCCGTCCAAGAAGGCGGAGCCGTTCAAACAGTGGATGGCAGAAGTTGCTGCACAGCGCATCGACCAGATGCAAGACCCGGAACTGAACTTTGAGCAGGCATACGCTGATTACCGGAGGCTGGGATATAGTGACAAATGGATTAACCAGCGATTGCGTAGCATCGAGGTTCGTAAGGAACTGACGGATGAATGGGACAGAGCGGGTGTGAAGGAAGGTCAGCAGTATGCTTCGCTTACTGATATCATTACACAAGGCTGGAGTGGGAAAACGACCAGACAATACAAACAGTTCAAGGGACTGAAGAAAGAGAATCTGCGGGATAACATGACCAACATTGAGTTGGCGCTGAATACGCTTGCAGAGGCTTCGGTTACTGAGATTAGCAAATCAAAGAATCCGAAAGGCTTCCGTCAAAGTGCCGCTGTGGCTCGTGAGGGCAGCAAGATAGCAGGTGATGCTCGTAAGCAACTGGAGCAGCGAGTAGGCCACTCGGTCATATCTTCTGCCAAGGCGGCGGATTACTTGCCACCAGCAGGGGATGTACAGGCACTGCCGGAGGAGGAGAATAACGAAGATTGAGATTGTCACATGAATTTACTTTTTCTGCGTGAATGCGTGTTTTTGTATGAAAAATTGTATCTTTGCAAGTTCAAGTTGAACTGCCAAGTGTAATTGTAAAAGTCTGTATATTATGAATATCCTTGTGACGGGCGGTGCCGGGTTTATCGGCACCCATACTTTGATAGAGCTTTATGCGGCGGGACATACCGCTGTGGTGGTCGATAACCTCAGCAACAGCAATCCGGTGGCCCTGCAACGCGTTGAAGAAATCATTGAAACCCTTAACCCCTCAACCTTAAACCCTAACCTTTCAACCTTAAACCTTAAACCATCTGTCAAGATTCCGTTCTATCCCGTGGATATCCGCGACCGTGAAGGTCTCGAAAAGGTGTTCGCAGAACACCTTTTCGACGCCTGCATCCACTTCGCCGGACTCAAGGCCGTGGGCGAAAGCGTGGAGAAACCGTGGGAGTATTACGACAACAATATCGCCGGAACGTTGGTGCTGGTGGACGTGATGCGCAAACACAGCTGCAAGAACATCATCTTCAGCTCGTCGGCCACGGTGTATGGCGACCCGGCGGAGATCCCCATCACGGAGAATTGTCCCAAGGGACAGTGCACCAACCCTTACGGCTGGACCAAGAGCATGCTGGAACAGGTACTGATGGACATCCAGAATGCCGACCCTGAGTGGAATGTGGTGCTGCTGCGCTATTTCAACCCCGTGGGGGCGCATCCGAGCGGCAGGATAGGGGAGAATCCCAACGGCATCCCCAACAACCTGATGCCCTATATCACCCAGGTGGCGGTGGGCAAACGCAAGGAACTGGGCGTCTTCGGCAACGACTACGACACCCCCGACGGCACGGGCGTCCGCGACTACATCCATGTGGTCGATCTGGCCAAAGCCCATGTCGCCGCCCTCAAATGTTTCACTCAACCCTCAACCCTCAACCATAAACCTTCAACCATAAACCTTCAACCCTCAACCATCTACAACATAGGCACAGGCCACGGCTATAGCGTCCTTGATATGGTCAACGCATTCTCTCGTGTGAACCACATTGACGTACCTTACTCCATTAAGCCCCGTCGTGCCGGTGACATCGCCACGTGCTACTGCAACCCTTCGAAAGCCAAAGAAGAGCTTGGGTGGGAGGCGAAATACGGCATCGATGAGATGGTTCGCGACAGTTGGAACTGGCAACGCCAGAATCCCGACGGCTATCCTGAGCGGTGAAAGAGGAAGAGGAGATGAGATGAGTGGATGAAGGGTGAGAGTTCAAAAACAGTGTTTAAAAATGTTAATTGTGTGAAAGTGTAATAATATTTTTTACTTTTGCATTTTCAAATTAAAACCAAAGCTATATGTGCGGAATAGTAGCATACGTGGGCTCTCAAGAAGCCTATCCAATTCTCATAGAGGGATTGAAACGCTTAGAATATCGGGGCTATGACAGTGCGGGCGTGGCAATGTTAAATCCCCAAAATGAATTGAACGTTTACAAGGCCAAGGGCAAGGTTTCCGACCTCGAAGCGTACACCTCTGATAAAGATATCAGCGGTCATATCGGTATCGCCCACACCCGCTGGGCCACCCATGGCGAACCTAACCAGATTAACGCCCACCCGCATCTCTCCAATTCGGGCAACATGGCACTGATACACAATGGAATCATCGAGAACTACATGTCACTCCGGAAAGAGTTAGAGAAACGCGGCTTCACCTTCCAATCCTCGACGGACACGGAAGTGCTGACGAACCTCATTGAGGATGTTCAGCAGAGCGAGCATGTGGAACTCTTTGAGGCTGTGCGTATTGCGCTGAACCATGTGGTGGGTGCTTACGCCATCGCTATCATTGAAAAAGGTCATCCTGATGAAATCATTGCTGCACGTAAAGGAAGCCCGATGGTCATCGGTATTGGCAATGATGAGTTTTATATCGCCTCCGATGCTACACCCATTGTGGGGCGCACCCAAAAAGTGGTCTATTTGGAAGATGAACAGGTGGTCCGTATCAAATTAGGGGAAGACCTGTTTATCAAGACAATACACGATGTGGAGGCTATTCCATACGTGCAAAAGCTGGAGATGAACCTCGATTCCATCGAAAAGGCCGGTTTCGACCACTTCATGATGAAGGAGATTTATGAACAACCCCGCATTGTGCGCGATACTATGCGCGGTCGTCTGCATCCCGATACTAATACAGTAAGTCTTGGTGGCATAGTTAATTACGAAAAACAGCTGCTCTATGCCGACAATATCGTCTTCGTGGCGTGCGGCACATCGTGGCATGCCAGTCTGGTGGGCAGCTACCTCATCGAGTTCCTCGCCAAGATCCGCGTGAAGGTGGAATACGCCTCAGAGTTCCGCTATCGTCATCCGGTCATCACTCCGCACGATGTGGTGATTGCCGTGTCGCAGTCGGGCGAGACTGCCGACACCCTGGCCGCCATCAAGCTGGCCAAGGAGTACGGGGCGGTGGTGCTGGGCATCTGCAACGTGATCGGCTCCTCCATCTCCAGGGCTACGGATGCGGGCATCTACACCCACGCCGGTCCGGAAATCGGTGTGGCCTCCACCAAGGCGTTCACCTCCCAGGTGACCGTGATGTTCATGCTGGCGCTGCGCCTGGCCGAACTGAAAGGCTCAATCACCCCCGAATACCGCGCCGAACTGATTCATGAGCTGGACAGCATCCCTGAAAAAATCCAATGGACGCTCGACCACAGCGGTCATGTGAAGGATATTGCCGCCAAATACAAAGATGTGCGCAACATGCTTTACATGGGACGTCTGCAGAACTATCCCGTGGCTCTCGAGGGCGCCCTGAAGTTGAAGGAGATCTCCTACATCCATGCCGAGGGCTATCCTGCCGCCGAGATGAAGCACGGTCCTATCGCCTTGATCGACAAGGATATGCCGGTGGTCTTCATCGCCACGAACCGCAACACCTACGAGAAGGTGCTCAGCAACATCCAGGAGGTGAAATCGCGCGACGGCAAGATTATCGCCATTGTGAACGAGAAAGACGTGACCGCCCGCAGCATGGCCGACCATGTGATTGAGATCCCGGATTGCATTTCCATCTTCTCGCCGCTGTTGGCCACTGTTCCGTTGCAGATTTTCGCGTACCATATTGCTGTGATGCGCAGCTGCAACGTCGATCAACCTCGAAACTTGGCCAAATCTGTCACTGTGGAGTAAACTCCTTCTAAACAGCTAACAGCCAGCAACTAACCTCCACGCTGCCTCTGCTTGTCCATGCAGCATCATTAATCCATTGCGCACTTTGGCACCGCGAAGGATGCCCTCTCTTAAAAAAGCCGTCTCAGAAGGATTATAGACTAAATCATAAAGAAAATGATTGCCCGATATCCCATCGTATGGGATGTCGGGTTTTTTGTTTATGTCGGGGTATGTACCTAAGGGAGTGCAGTTTACGATAAGACGATGGGCGCGGATGATTTCTACGGTCAGAGCGGAGTAGGGGAGGCCTTTCTCCATATCGCGGGAGACGTATGTACACTGGCATCCCATCCCTTCCAACACGTAAGTCACTGCCGATGCAGCCCCGCCTGTGCCTAAAACTAACGCGCAAGTTGGTAGTGGCACGCCCTGCAACGAATCCCGAAAACCGATGATATCCGTGTTGAATCCTTTTGTAAAGATCTGTCCATTAACGCGTTGTATGAGGACAAAGTTGACGGCTCCCACCGTTTTGGCCTCTTCGGAGAGTTCAGACAAAAAGGGGATGATACTCTGTTTGTAAGGAATGGTCACATTGAAGCCGTGTAAATCAGGATGGGTTTCAATGAAGTTTTTAATATCTTGGATGTCAGATATTTCGAAGAGAGAATAGGTGGTGTCGGGAATATGCTCGCGACAAAATTTCTCTTCGAAATATTTTTTCGAAAAGCTGTGCAATAGCGATTTCCCGACAAGTCCGAGTTGTCGCATCTTATTGTTGCTCGGTTGGTTCTGTGTTTTTGCGTTTCTTGGCTGAAATCAGCCACTTCACGACCACGTAAACAATCCCGAGGCCGAAAATTGCCAGTAAGGCGATCGTGAGTTCGTGGTTGTACTTGTCAATCAGGTCTTTTTGTCCATGCGCAACGTAGCCGAGGATGGCTAATACCATGTTCCATACGGTGGCACCGAGCGAGGTGAAAAGGATGAATTTCCCGATGTGCATCTTGGCCAAACCAGCGGGGATGGAAATGAGCTGTCGGATGGCGGGGATGAAGCGGCCCACTAATGTGGAGATATTGCCATGTTCGCGGAAATAGTCCTCAGCCTTCTGCACTTTCTCACTGTCTATCAGCAACAAATGCCCCACTTTGCTGTCGGCGAACCAGTAGATGATAGGACGGCCGAGCCAAAGGGCTAACACGTAGTTGATAAGGGCACCTATAAGTGCTCCGAGTGTAGCGAATAGGATGACTAACAGCACGTTAATGAATTTTGAAGAGGTGACGTATAGCACTTCGTTGTCGCTGTTGCAGGCTTGGTAGGCGGCGGGAGGTACGATCACCTCCGATGGGAACGGGATGAAAGAACTTTCAATGGTCATGAGCAGCGTCACGGTGCCGTAGTTCAAGTGGTCATTGTACCAAGAAATCACACGCCCAGTGGCAGATTGCTTAGATTGACTTGTAGTGTCCGATGTTTGTGCGGCAACAGTCAAGGCAAAGGCCGCGATAAAAAGGGTGAGAAGTGCTTTTTTCATTCCGTTTTATTGTTAATTGTTTTGAAAATCAGGTAGATGGTCGAGATAGGGGCTGACCATCATGAAAACTTCCGGGTTTTGGGTGTAAAGCAGGTCGGTGTCGAGGTCAAGGAAGTCACGGTGAATGCCTTCTTCGTTGATGATGAGGGCGTTTTGAAGGTGTTTAATACCGACTCCGGGTTTGCCGTCGGCGATGTAGAGCAATGCGAGGAAGTAACCGAGATGCTTGTAGATTTCGGGATCGGGAAGATCTGCGAACCGCTCCTTGAGAATATGGATAGCAATGTCCTGACAGTGTACCATATAACAGAATTCGGTCAGCCAGGAACAGTATTCCAAGGTGCTTCCGAACAGATTTTCAGCGACGAGGCAGAATTCTGAAAACGCCTCGCTCAGCCCGTTGGCGCACAGACTGTCGAGTACCCATTCCAACTTTTCGAGGGTCAGTTGCTGACTCTTATAGAACCGTTTTACGAACTGTGGTATCTCGTTGAGACGCCCCATTAGTCGGAGCACCTCCACGATTTCGGAGAATGCCGTGGGGTATTCAGGGTCTATTTCGTTGGTTTGGCTGAGCTGTGACAACGCCTCGTCGTAGTAGCCGAGCTGACGGAACGACAAGGCAAGCAGTACGCGAGGGTTCAGAGTCCCGGAGGTGTGTACTTGCCAGCAGAGTTCAATCGCTTTGTCATAGTGACCGAGCATGTAGTGCTCTTTTGCGATGGCGTAGAGGCAGTTGGTGTCTTCTTCGATGGCGAATGCGAATTCGAAAGCTTGGAGTGCCGTCTCGTGATGGCCATCCACAGCGTTGAGCGCCCCCGTCACCATCCATGTTTGACGGGAGAGCGGGAATTCTCTGTTCAATCGGGTCACCAGTTCCAGCTCAGCATCAAAGCGGCTGGATTTGAACCTGTCGTTGGAAAGCACCAGCAGGTCGATGTTGTCGAGCACACTGATGTCGTAACGGGTGGCTTCCATCAAGCAATCGAACGCCTTATCGACATTGTGCTTGTCAAGGTAAAGATTGGTGAGGATGAAATAGGCGTTGGATGAGGGTTCTATAGCGATGGCCTTGGTGACTAATTCCCTGACATTCAGATTGAAATGGAAAGTATAGGCCATGAATGCAATTTCTTCGTAGAGTGCGGCCGAAGGCGGAAAATGGCGCAGGGCTCTTTGGATGAACTGCTGTGCTTCGTCACGTTGGTCGTTCCAAATGTAGAAACGGGCTTGCCAGATGGCAAATTCAGGATCTTCGGGGTACGCCTTTCTCGCGCGTGCTATCGCTTTCTTGAGATAATCAACTCTTTGAGAGAACATTAGGTTGGAGATGATAATGTCATACTCTTCCTCATTATACGATTTGTTAATCCCTTTGTCGCAAGCTTCGCAAAAGCCATTCGCCAAAGTGATTTCCTCCTCGGTGAACTCATCTTCCTCATTATCATTGTTATAGAACTTCATAGTCTCTCGAATTATTAAGGGTGCAAAAATACACTTTTATCGGAAGCGTTCCGCATTCTCCGTGTCCCCCGTGGCCGAGTAGGCGTCGTACAGTCCTTTTCGGATCTGTTTGGTAAGATCGGCATCGAAGGCGAAGGCGCGGGCCTGTTGGTAATATTCGATAGCCTTCACAGGCTGGTCGGTGTGCAGGAAGGCATTGGCTAAAGCCGCAAGCATCGCCGATGACTGTGGGAACAGAGTGGTCAAGTCCTCTTCCAAAGCTGTGAGCTTTTGCCATTGCTTGGACGCTTCAACCGCTTTGGCAAAGGCTTCCCAAACCTCATATTCCGTGTCGTTCTGGGACAAAGCCATTTCAAGGGATAGAACAGCCTGAGAATAGTTTTTCTCTCCCAACATCTTCATTCCTATCTCTTTGTTCTTTTCATAACCAAGCCTTTCGGCAGAAACTTCCTCCGTAGGTTTGGATTCCCTTTCGCCAGTCAGTTTCACTAAACGTTCATGGGCTTCAATTGCCTTCTCATTCATCTGGCATATCGAGTAACATTGGTATAAATGTTCTAAATATATTTGGTTATTGGGCATCTTTTGGCAAATTTTCTCCCAATAAGGCAGTGCGTTTTTGTAGTCCGCGATGTTTATATAGTATTCTGCCAGCTCAACTTGAAACCATATATTGTTTTTGTCCAGCTTGATAGCTTGTTTGAAGGCGTTTTCAGCCTCTGAGTACAGCTTTTGCTCCTCGTATATACGTCCGAGCATGAGGTAGGCGGGCGCGTGTTTGGGCGCGTCGGAAAGGATCCCTGAGAAAAGCCGTTGGGACTCTTCGTATTGCGCGGTATAGAAGGCACGCAGACCTTGGTTGAAACGGTTCGAAATTTGACGTTCCGTCACCGCTTCTTTGCTATTTGAGGCTGTTTTGCGCGTTTTTTTCTGGTTTTGTGCGCTCAAACCGACCGCGACGGCCAGACAAATGAGGAGGATAAGGTTTTTTTTCATGGCTTTGTGCTATTTTTTTCCGCTATGGCCGAATCCGCCAGCACCGCGTGCGGTGTCTGTCAGCTCCTCCTTTGCGGAAACTTCCTGAACTTCCACCTGTTGGAACTTGGCGATTACCATCTGTGCGATGCGCTCGCCGTGTTGGATTTCAAACGGCTCTTGCGAGAGGTTGACCAGTATTACGCCGATTTCTCCACGGTAGTCGGCGTCAATGGTGCCGGGACTGTTGAGGACGGTGATGCCGTGCTTGAGTGCCAATCCGCTGCGAGGACGTATTTGCGCTTCGCAATCTGTTGGCAACTCGATGAACAACCCTGTGGGAATCAGCTTTCTCTCAAGGGGTTGTAAAACTACGGGTTCCGTCAAATTCGCCCGCAAATCCATTCCTGCCGCACATTCCGATGCATACGCCGGCAACTTATTCCCAGATTCGTTAAATATCTTTATCCTCATAATATTCTAATCTAATCCTCTAAATTATCTTCTTAATCTTAATTTTCCTCTCATCTTGATTCTCTTCTCATCTCCTAACCTTCTAACCTTCTAACCTTCTAACCTATTAAGCTCCATCACTGCACAATCTCCCCAGCCTTCACCGCCTTGTCATATAGCTCCTGAATATACCGGTTGATGTATTCCGCTTTGCGTTCGTTCATCAGTAGCATTCCAGCGGCGGCGCGTTCCTCTTTGGTCTCATTCACAGAACGTTGCGCACGGTAGTCGAGGATGACGAGCAACACGGTGTTGTCGCCCACCGTCTTTTCGATGCGGATGATTTCGCCTTTTTCGGCCGCTTTTTCAGCGTTGATTTCGAAGGCTACCTCGTTTTGCAGGTCGTCGAGGTAAAGCCATGCGTCATCGTCAAGCAAGTATTCGATGGTGTCGCCCAGCAAGTTCGTGAGAGTCCCCTTTTCCTCGCGGCGCAGACTCTCGTTGAAGAGTATCTCTTTCACGTGGGGAAGGGCGGTGTTTCGGGTCGGAATCTTGATGTAGTTTACTCTAACAATCTCTTTGTCAACGGTATAGCGACTGTCTAAAGAGCGGGCGAAATTCGAAATCTCCTTGTCGGTTACGGGTTTGTTGGCGGTGTCCTTCTGCCATAGTTTTTCGTAATATCTGTTGATTAACAAAGAGTTGCGATACTCGGTCATCTCTTTGTCGAAGTTTTTCTCGCGCGGAGAAAGATATTTTTCGGCTTCATGCAACACTAACTTCTCCTTCACCCAACTGTCGATGTAGTCACGTGCGATGGCTATGCTATCGTCTTGAGACAACCCGATGGGCATACCGGCCTGCACCTCGGAGGTGTAGAGCTTGTATTGATATACTTGCGCCACCACAGGGTCGCTCTGTCTGCGACAGGAGACGCAAAACAGCAGGACAAGACAGATGAAAGTGCTGATTCTCTTCACGTTACTTCTTCAAAATGGAGCGGAAAACCTCTTCGTTCAGTTTCACGGGATACTTGCGGTGTAGCTCTTCCATCCACTGCTTCTCCAGTCTGTCTTGATATTGGCTGATGACCACGGCACGTACTTCGTTGAAAGGTTTGTACGGGTTGAGCGTGTCTCCGGTTGCGAATTGGGACTTGATTTCCTCGTACAAACGCTCCGCCCCGACGGTGTCCTGGATGGCGGCATTCCACACTTTCAAGGAGTTGACTTCGTAGATCATCAAACCGTCGAACACTTCGTTCACCACATCGCGGTATTCGGGATATTTGTCCATCAATTGGGTTCTTTCGTAACGTAATACCTGTTCTCCCACGAAGTTAGGAAATACTTGTTCCAAGAAATTAGACACCGAACCATTCAGCTGCTTGCCTTGATAGCGGGCGAGGTATTTGCCGAAATCCTGAGCGGTGAGTTGTTGATTGGCGAAAGAGCACATCGGTTTCAGCTTCTCAATGCCTTTCAGCGAGTCAATTGCGATGTGTTTCACTTGGAAAACGTTGTCTGTCAGGTTCTTCTTGAAGAATTTCATGGCGGCGGCTTTTCCCTTTTCTTCATAATTGTATTCTTTCTTCAGTTTTTCCACTAATGATTCTTTGCTTTTCTTGGAACGAGAATCGCGTGCTAAACGATTCTTAATCATGTATTGGAACTCGTCATTGACGGTGGTATAGACCACAGAGTCGAGTTTGAGGATGTGCCAACCGATGCCGGAGGGAACGGGTTTGGAGATTTGTCCGGGCTTCAAGTTGATGGCAGCGTAGATGTAGTTGCCAGGGCGACGGTTCGGAGTGAAGGGTTCCATTCGTCCGCCGTTGTTTTTGGTGGCTTTGTCATCAGAATATTTCGAAGCGAGCTCGTCAAAGGTGACACCGCTCTGCCAATCTTTCTCGATTTGGGCGTATCTGGCCATTGCGGCGCTGTGGTCAACGTTTTTTTCAAGTGCGTTGGTGTCTTGGATAAATATTTGGGAGACATAAAGTTTCGCAATAGCGGGAATCTTGTCCTGTACGTAAACCAAATGGTATCCGAATTGGGTGCGCACCGGTTGGGATACCTGTCCGACTGGGGTGTTGTACGCGCCCGTCTCGAAGGGGTAGATCATCTCAAGGACAGAGAAATAGCCGATATCGCCGCGGTTGCCGTGCTGTTTGCGTTTGCTTTGGGGATTCACGAAATCGCGAGCGGATTGGTCATCAGAGTAACGGACGGCGGCCTCACTGAAATCGAGACCGTTCAGGATTTCTTCCCTGATTTTCATGATTTTCTGATAGGCGGCCAGCGTGTCTTTCGGGTTGGCGTCTTCGGGCAGACGAACCAGAATGTGGGAAGCACGAACATGGTAGCGCCCACGTTCGGTGGTTTCGTTCAGCAATTGGTCACTTACCTCAGTGTCAATTAGATACTGTTGCGCATATTGGTCTTTGTAGGAGGCCCATTCTTTCTGGAATTGCTGTGCTGTATCCAGCTTCAGGAACTTGGCTTCCTGCACTTTCATTCGGTAATCTTGGTAGAGTTTTACATATTCGCGAAGGTCTGCTTCCGAGGCTTCGCTCAAAATGCTGTTCTTTTGGTAAGCCTTGATAAATTCGGACTTGGTCACCGCCTCATTGCCCACTGTCATCAATACGGGATCGCTGTTCTGAGCTTGAGAGAAGTAAGAAAAGCAGGTGAACAATAACACCAATAAACTGAGATTCTTTTTCATAATATACTAAATATCAAAATTTTAACTTTACGATTCTACTTTTTGCAAACGTCTGCAAAAATAATATAAATAATGAAGATTCAGAAATAAAAATTCGGCCTTTAAAATTATGCAAACATAAAATGGAAATTGTTGTTTTTCACTCTTTTTTTTTCGGTTTACTAAAAAATTGCAGATTTTTATTTTTTTTCTATTTTTTGTTTTTCTAAACGGGTGAATTTTTTCGAAAAAAAATTGTTGGTTTGAATAGAAAAATATTATCTTTGCATTTTGTTGTAGAAAAGAGGCCTGAAAGTGCTATTTAATGAACTATTTTTTGTAATTGCATAATACATTGTTAGTTAGAAATAAGACATACAAATTTAATATGGCAAACATAATAGACAGGTTAGCGAACAAAATATCAGTTTTTCTGGATTCCAGACTGATATTTATCCTTGATTGCTTACTTTCAACACTTGCTTCGATACTGGTGTTGCTCACATTGGGGTATTCACGCGGTATGTTCTATTCGTCAGGCCGTTTCGCGTTGTTGTGGGTGATCTCTTCGTTTGTCTCCTTTGTGGTGGCAATGTTGTTCTTGAAGGGTCATAAGCTGATAATCAGGCACATGACTTTCTTTGATGTGGTGCGATTTTTAGGAGAAGCCGGGTTCAAAATCCTGATTATGGCGATAGTGATAGTGGTTGCTTATCGCCAATTTTTCACTGGCTTAGCAGTGGCGTTGGCTTTGGATCTCGTTTTTACGATGATCATGTTGCTTGGCGTTCGCTTGGTGATGATTGTTGTTTATCGTTTCTTCCTCAACAAAAGAGTGGCTAAACGTAGTTGTCAGCGCGTCCTGCTCTTCGGGACTTCCGATAAATCGAAGGCCGCGCTCCTCCGTCTTGAACAATCTCCCCATTATAAGGTGATCGGTTTCCTGTCGGAAGAGCTTCAGCCTGACAATTTGCTTCTGGCCAACATGCCTGTTTTCAACTATCGGGATGTACAGCGTTTTCATCAGATTGTTGATGAGTATGATATTGATGCCGTGTTGTTTACGTCCGAGCAAGATGCCAAGAAAGAGCGTGATGGTTTGGTGAAGGTCTGCTCGGATTTACATATCCGTCAGCTGATCATTCCTAATATTGATGAGATTTCAGGTACGTTCAATCATAACAACGTACGTAATGTGAAAATTGAGGATTTGCTTGGACGTGAGGAAATTAAGATTTCCATGGATGCCATTGTGGCCAATTTCAAGGATAAGGTGGTGCTGGTGACGGGTGCTGCCGGCTCCATCGGCTCCGAACTTTGCCGTCAATTGGCTTCCTTTGGTGTTAAAAAACTGGTGCTTTTCGATAATGCCGAGACACCTATGCACAATATCCGTCTTGAACTGGAAGAGAAGTTTCCGGATTTGGAGTTTGTCCCCATCATTGGTGATGTACGGCAAGGCCCGCGTGTGGATTACGCTTTCCGGAGGTTCCGTCCGCAGATTGTTTTCCACGCCGCCGCATATAAACATGTGCCACTGATGGAGGAGAACCCGTGCGAAGCTATCCGTGTCAACGTACATGGCACCCACACCGTGGCCGACAAATGTATTGAATATGATGTCGAGAAGATGGTGATGATTTCAACCGACAAGGCGGTGAACCCGACCAATGTGATGGGCTGCTCCAAGCGTATCGCCGAAATTTATGTGCAATCACTCGGTTTGGCCATTGAACGCGGGGAGATCAAGGGTAAGACGACCTTTGTGACCACGCGATTCGGCAATGTGCTGGGTTCCAATGGCTCTGTGATTCCCAGATTTAGAGAACAGATTGAGAAAGGCGGACCCGTGACGGTCACGGATCCCAATATCACCCGATTCTTCATGACCATTCCCGAAGCCTGCCGTCTGGTGATGGAGGCCGCCACGATAAGCACGGGCACACAGATTTTCGTTTTCGACATGGGTGAGTCCGTGAAAATCGACGATCTGGCCAAGCGCATGATCGACCTCGCCGGCCTGAAACTCGGTGAAGATATCCAGATTCAGTATGTGGGCCTGCGTCCCGGGGAAAAACTCTACGAAGAGGTGCTTTCCAACAAGGAGAACACCATCGAGACCACGCACAACCGCATTTTCATCGCTAAAGTGCGCGAATACAGCTACAAGGATGCGTTGGCTGCCGTGGAAGAGATGGAGGAGGAGTCCATCTTTGTGCAGATTCCTGAAATGGTGCGGAAGATGAAAGCCTTCGTGCCGGAATTCATCAGTAATAACTCTGTTTTCGAACAATTCGACCACGTAGAGCAGCACTCCTGACCGAAACGCTCTGTTAGACTTAGGCCGTCAAAATCGACGGCTTTTTTTATTGTATAAAAAGTGTATATTTGCAGGTTAAAGTTATGTAATATGGATAATTATTATATCGTTGGTATTCAGCAGGTTGGAATCGGGACAGAAGACATGAAATCGTCATGGAAATGGTATGCTGACATGTTTCAGATGAACATCAGGATGCTGGAGGACGATACGGTTGCGGAGCGGATGCTTCCTTATACGAACAACAAGCCGGAAAAGCGTCACGCGTGCATCGCAGGCAATCTGCAGGGTGGAGGCGGCTTTGAAATCTGGCAATATTCCGAGCGCAAGCCCTTGCCCATCGATTTTGATGTGCAAATCGGCGACTTAGGCGTTTTCTGCGCTAAAATCAAATCCCACGATATCACGGCCTACCACGCAGAACTGGCGGCGAAATACCAGAATGTGTCGCAAATATTCACGGATCCCCAAGGCCTTCCCACCTTCTATGTCTATGATCCCTACGGAAATCTCTTCCAAGTGGTGGAGGATAACTATATTTTCATTGACGAGAACCGCTATTCCGGTGGTGTCGTCGGCGCGATGATAGGTGTTTTAGACATCGAGAAGGCTATGACGGTGTATCGTGACATATTAGGCTATGACACAGTTGTTTATGATAAGAACGGCACCTTTAGCGACTGGCAGACCCTCCGCGGCGGTATCCAGCATTACAGACGTGTGCTGCTTTGCCATTCGCAGCCGTTCCAAGGTCCGTTTATGAACATGTATGGCAATAGTACCATCGAGTTAGTGCAAGCCATCGACCGCGAACCTCGCAAGATTTTTGAGAAGCCCCGCCAATGGGGTGATCCCGGCTTTATCCAAATCTGTTTCGATGTGGTGAACATGCGTGCTTTGGAGAAACATTGTCAGTCGCTTGGTCATCCCTTTACGGTGGATAGTTGCCCCAGCAATGGCAATTTCGACATGGGGCTTGCTTCCGGGCACTTTACCTATATAGAGGATCCCGACGGCACGCTGATCGAATTTGTGGAAATCCAGAAGATACCGATCAGCAATAGGTTTAAGATTTGCCTAAACTTAATGAAAAGAGACCGGTCAAAGGCTTTGCCGACGTTCTTTTTCAAGCTGATGAAACTGAATCGCGTGAAATTCGAGTGAAATGGGAAATTTAATCGATCAAATTAGGAAAGATCTGCGCTATGAGGAAGCGCTCCATGCGTGCATGAACTGCGGTATGTGCACAGCGGTGTGTCCGGCAGCGGAGTTCTACGATTACGACCCGCGTCGCATCTGCGACCTTGTGCAACGCAACGATGAAGCTACTATCGAAGAATTGTTACGATCCGAAACCATCTGGTACTGTGGACAATGCATGTCGTGCAAACCACGTTGTCCGCGCGGCAATGCCCCTGGTGAAATCATCAATGTGTTACGCAAAGTCTCCCAGGAAACCGGCTATTTCCGCGAAAACAAAATGGGACAGCAACAGACTGGGTTGATGAACGGCATTGTGAAAAATATCCTGGAAATAGGCTACTGTGTTCATCCCGACCGCGTGGATCCCAATCAACACGTGGAACAGGGACCCGTTTGGCGATGGTATGTCGATAATATTGAGGATATTGCCCCAAAGTTAGGCGCGAACTACCATGGAGAAGGTGCTGGCGCTCTCCGTACCATCCCCCACGAGGATATGACCGAAGTGCATAAAATCTTCGAGGTCACTGGCGGCTTCACCCTCCGTGAAAAAGTACAATAAAGGTTATTGGTTATTGAAAATAGTCAACGGTTAATGGTTAATGGTTAATGGTTTAAGGTTAATGGTTTAAGGTTAATGGTTTAAGGTTAATGGTTTAAGGTTAAAGGAGATTAGAAGATTAGAAGATTAAAAGTTAAAGTCAAAGTCAAAGTTATAGTTATAGTTATAGTTATAGTCTAAAAGCCAACAGCCAAAAGTCATTGTCAAAAGTCATTGTCAAAAATCAAAATCAATGAAAAAAACAATAATTTTCACCCTTTGTTTCCTCATTCCGTTTGTGGTTTTTTCGCAGGATCGTATCAACGTGACCGACAAAAACGGCAAGAAACAGGGCACATGGAAGAAATATGAGAACGGTAAATTGTTGTACGAAGGGCAGTTTAAGGATGATGTGCCCTACGGGACGTTTAAATACTACCATTCTAACGGAAAGTTGAAAAGTGTTACCGAGTTTGTGCAGGGTGTACACAAGGTGAAGACGGTGATTTACCACGAAAACGGGCGAAAAGCCTCTGAAGGCGCCTATATTGATCATCAAAAAGACGGTGAATGGCGCTACTATTCCAATAATGACACATTGATCAAGATTGAGAATTACCAGTTGGGCAACCGAAATGGCGTTTGGAAGACCTATTCTACTTCAGGGGTATTGTTAGACGAGAGCAATTACCTGAACAACAAGCGCAGTGGCGTCTCCAAATCCTATTACCTGAATGGACAGGTGCAACTGGAGGCGAATTATGTGGGTGGTAAGACCAACGGGAAAAGCACTTCCTATTACCCGAATGGAAATATCTCAATGACAGGTGATTATCACGAAGGTTGGCGTGACGGTGAGTGGAACGCTTACGATGTGAACGGTAAAGTGCGTACCACCACGGTCTATAAGAATCAACGATTGGTGAGTACCTATATATATTTGTATCAACGTGGAGTAGGGCAGAAACTGAACCAGAATGCTGTGGCTTATTTTGTGAAAAACCGCGATAAAATGACGGTGGTCTTGAGGAGTGGCAACAAAATCTCCATTGACGAGTCTATGGAAGATGTCGAGCAATGGATTGACTATATGGTGTTTATCAAAGTAAACCCGAGATACATAGTTGCTATGGATGCGCTCGTGAGTTACCGTCCTGTGGAAGACTCAGACGATGCCATCACCATCAAAGTCAATCCCGCCCCCGATGAGGAAATCTACTCCGAAGGCAACGAGGCGAAGCTCGTGAAATCCCTCTTCAACACGGAGAAACCGAAGGAATAGACTTGAGACTTGAGACCTGAGAATTGAACCCTAAACCTTAAACCTTAAACCAATAAGGTATAATGAACCGCGAAATCTTACGCATTTCTCTTCCCAGCATCATCACAAACATCACCGTTCCTCTTCTTGGCATGGTGGATGTGGCGATTGTGGGTCATATTGGAAACGCTTCCTATATTGCGGCGATTGCACTTGGCACGATGGTATTCAACTTGATTTACTGGAACTTCGGCTTCCTGCGTGCCGGCACATCGGGAATGACTGCGCAGGCGTACGGGGCGGAGGACAAAACGGAGTACTTGAATGTTTTGGTGCGTGGCATCGCCATTGCTTTATCGTCGGCGTTGTTGATTATCTTACTGCAAAGACCCATCGGGATTGCTTGTAAACGGCTGATAGAGAGTTCCCCCGAAACGATGGATTTGATGCTGACCTATTTTTATATCCGTGTATGGGCGGCACCGGCCACCATCAGTATTTTCGTGTTGAAAGGCTGGTTTTTGGGGATGCAGAATGCCAGTTCTCCAATGTGGATTGCCACTTTGATGAATGTGGTCAACATTCTGTGCAGTCTGCTGTTTGTCTATGTTTTGCATGCCGACATTGCCGGTGTTGCCTGGGGTACGGTGGCGGCACAGTACAGCGGATTGTTGTTGGCCATCGCGATATGGATTCGTCGTTATGGGTATCTCTGGAAGGACATCCGATGGAAAACTGCATTAAAGTTGCGCAAAATGGTTCGTTTCTTCAAGGTAAATGCTGATATTTTCCTCCGTTCGCTCTGTTTTATCGCGGTTTTCACGTTCATTCCGTATATTTCCGCGCATTTCGGGGAGGAGATTTTGGCTGCCAACACCTTACTGATGCAGCTCTTCACGCTCACCTCTTACGTCATGGATGGTTTCGCATACGCGGGCGAGTCGTTGGTGGGCAAATATGTGGGGGCGCAGGATCAGCTGCGTCTTCGTATGACTATCCGTTATCTGCTCTATTGGGGAGTCGGGTTGGCTGTTTTCTTCACGTTGTTGTTTGTGTTCGCCGGCGAGCCGCTCCTTCGTGTGCTGTCCAGCGACGAAACGGTTATCAGAACCTCCATGCAATACATGTTCTGGACTTATCTGCTTCCTTTCACCGGTTTTGCGGCTTTCATCTACGATGGTATTTACATTGGGGCGACGGCGTCTGCGGCCATGCGCAACGTGATGTTCGTTGCCACGGCGGTCTTCTTCGGAATCTACTACGCCCTCGTCTCCCGCTGGGGCAACCATGCCATCTGGTGCGCCTTTATCTTCTTCCTCACTTTCCGTGGAGTGCTGATGGCCCTCGGACAGAAGAGGTATGTTGTTGGTGAAGTTTAGGGTTTAGGAGCTTAGGGGCTTAGGAGCTTAGGAAGGCGGAAGGCGGAAGGGTGGAAGTCATAGTCAAAAAAAGCCCGAACTCATGTCCGGGCTTTTTGGGGGTATTGCTTAACGAATTATTTCGTTTTCAGCAAATCGCGGATTTCAGTGAGCAGCTTCTCTTCAGCAGTTGGTTCGGGAGCGGGAGCGGGAGCTTCTTCTTCCTCTTTCTTCACCATGCTGGTGGCCTTGTTGATGAGTTTAATCACGGCGAAGATACACAACGCCACAATCAGGAAGTCGATGGTCACCTGAATGAAGTTACCGTAGTTGAGGGTCACAGCTTCAGCGATGACTTCGCCTGCATCATTGACTTTCGGGGCGCGTAGCGTTGCCGACAAAGTCGTGAAGTTGACATTGCCGATGAGTGCGCCGACGAGCGGCATGAGGACGTCATTCACTAATGAGGTGACGATTTTACCGAATGCACCGCCGATAATCACACCGATGGCCATGTCCATTACGTTGCCTTTTAACGCAAATTCCTTAAATTCTTTGATAAATCCCATGATACAATAATTTAAATGATAAATAAAGTGCAAAAGTAAAAAAAATACAGATTGTTTGAACAGCTCTGTTTTTTTATATCGTTATTCATCAGAATTCATAAGGTTGTGCATCACGGAAAGTTTGTATAAATCTAAGAATATTAAGCTGTTATACATTGAAGCAATGTTTCTTAGCGGTTGCTGTATTTTGGCGAGAAGCGATAGCGTGAATTTTCCCGTCAAGGTGCGTTTGAGCCTTTGGTATGTGGATAGTAAAGTGCTGACTGACAGAAATTTGTCGTCTAATTTGTCGTTAGATTCTAATTTTACGAGATTGGCAACTCCTGCGGCTACTTTGTCCAAAAGCAATTCGTTGGTGTCAATGCCTTCGTGATATAACTCATTGTCAATATGATAAACGGGAATGCCGCATTTTTTCAACCCAATGCCGAAAAAGGTATCCTCGTAGCCATACTGTTTGAGGCTTTCTTCGAACCTGCATTTTTCAAATACAGATTTGGAAATCAGCATGTTGAAGGGGGTGAATGCGCGATATGGGTCGCGGTTACGTTCAAAGGCCGGCCGTACTTCACGCTTTACGCCGTAGCGATAGCGCAGCAACTTGGTCTTTTCAGGCTGCATTTCGCGATAACTCAACCCTCCTAATACGACAAAATCTGTCCCTTGGAGATCTTTTTCTTTCAGGAACTCCAGATAAACCGCAATATAGTTGCCGTTTTTTACGCGAGCGTCACAATCCATGAAGAGCAAGATGGGGTATTTTGCCGAATCGGCTAAATTGTTGCGGATTTTTGAACGGCCAATGTTCTGATCGTTTTGGATGTATTGCACGTGGTCCTGATCCGCCAACAATGCATTGTGATACCTCACCGATGTGTCGGATGAGGCATCGTCAGAAATGATTATCTCGTACTCGATGTTCAGTTCAATCAGTTGCGCCTGCAATTCAGAAACCAGCGGGTGCAGATTAGTATTATATGTTGGAATTAATATTGAAAGCATTTCAGTTGGCTGTTAGCTTTTAGACTATAACTTAACGTTGACCTTGACTATGACTGCCTGTCTTTTTATCTTCTAATCTTTTCACCTTTTCACCATTAACCGTTATAGACGAGGACATATCTATTTAGCCCGTTCAATTATCAATTATACCAACGAATCGATCAGCTTCCCGTCTTCGATGCAGATTGCTCGGGATGGGAACTTGTCGATCATCTGGAAATTGTGAGTTGCCATGAGGATGGTGGTGCCTGTCTGGTTGATGTGGTGGAATGCTTGGAAGATTTCTTCTGCAGTGATGGGGTCAAGGTTGCCGGTGGGTTCGTCGGCCAGAATCAGGTCGGGACTGTTGAGCAATGCCCGGGCGATGCAGACGCGCTGTTGTTCGCCGCCCGAGAGCTGAGAGGGCAGTTTGAAGTCCTTGGTGGACAAGCCGACCATGTTGAGGACCTCTTCGCAGCGGTTGAGCATGGCGTTTTTGTCTTTCCAACGGGTGGCGCGCAACACGAACATGAGGTTGTCGATGACCGTGCGGTCTTGCAGAAGCTGGTAATCTTGGAAGACGACCCCGATTTTCTTGCGCATCTCGGGAATCTGTTTCTTCTTGAGTTGCAACAAATTATAACCGATCATTTTGGCCTCATTGCCTTCGGGCTTCAGCTCTCCGATGAGCGTTTTTAGAATTGAGGACTTGCCGGACCCCGTTTTGCCGATCAAATAGACAAATTCTCCTTGCTTGATGGTGAAGCTGATATCGGTCAGTACCCGTAGGTTTCTATGGGAGATGTTGACATTCTTGAATGAGATGACATCAGCAGGGATAACCGTTCCTATTTCAGGTGTTTCAGGTTCTTTGTTGATGATTTCGGTTTCTTCCATGATGGTTCGTTTTTTTATCCCAGGGCTCGCTGTTGCTTGCATGCCCAGGGATCGCTGCGCTCACCCTGGGTTGGCACGTGTCGGGCCTGCAGCCCTCTTGGAATATTTTGAATAAACTATGCGTCGATGTTCGCGTAGGTGGCGTTCTGTTCGATAAACTCGCGGCGCGGCGGCACCTCATCACCCATGAGCATGGAGAAGATGCGGTCGGCTTCGGCGGCGTTTTCGATGGTGACTTTGCGGAGGAGACGGTTGGCAGGATCCATGGTGGTGTCCCACAGTTGGTCGTCTTTCATTTCACCGAGACCTTTGTATCGCTGTACGTGGACTTTACGGCCGTTGGCAGAAGCCTCAGCGGTGAGTTGGTCGCGCTGTTCGTCGGTCCAAGCGTATTGCAGTTTGTCACCCTTCTTGACACCGTATAACGGCGGTGTGGCCAGATAGACGTGCCCTTGTTCGATCAGTTCGCGCATGTAGCGGAAGAAGAAGGTGAGTATCAATGCGGCGATGTGGCTGCCATCGACGTCGGCATCGGTCATGATAATCACTTTGTGATAACGTAACTTGGAGATGTTCAACGCTTTGTTGTCGTCCTCGGTGCCGATGGTCACGCCCAAAGCGGTGTAGATATTGCGAATTTCTTCGCTTTCAAAAATACGGTGCTGCATGGCTTTCTCCACATTCAGGATCTTGCCGCGCAAAGGCAGGATAGCCTGGAAGTGGCTGTCACGGCCCTGTTTTGCGGTGCCGCCTGCGGAGTCACCCTCGACAAGGAAGAGCTCGCACTTGGTGGCATCTTTGGAAGAGCAGTCGGCCAATTTGCCGGGCAGTCCGGAACCGCTGAAGGCGGTCTTGCGCTGCACGAGCTCACGAGCTTTGCGGGCGGCGTGGCGTGCCTGGGCAGCCAAAACCACTTTGTCAACGATGGTTTTCGCGTCTTTCGGGTTCTCTTCCAGATAGTTGGTCAGCATTTCGCCTACCATCTGGTTCACTACACCGGCGATTTCACTGTTGCCGAGCTTGGTCTTGGTCTGTCCTTCGAACTGAGGCTCAGCCACTTTCACGGAGATGATGGCGGTGAGGCCTTCGCGGAAGTCGTCGCCGGATATTTCAATCTTGTTCTTCTCAAGTTTGTCGAGCAATTTGTTGTCGTCGGCGTACTTTTTGAGGGTGCGGGTGAGTGCCTGACGGAAGCCCGTGAGGTGGGTGCCGCCCTCTATAGTATTAATATTGTTGACGTAGGAGTGGATGTTCTCGGAGTAGGAGTCGTTGTATTGCATGGCGACTTCCACGGGGACACCCTGTTTTTCACCTTCAATATATATGGGTTGTGAGGTGATTTTGGCGCGGCCCTCGTCAAGGTGCATGATGAAGTCTCGCAGACCGTTTTCTGAGTAATAGACCTCTTTCGGATGTTCGCCGTTTTCATCGGTCTTGCGCTCGTCCTCGATGGAGATGTGGATGCCTTTGTTCAGGTAGGCTAATTCCTTGAGACGATGAGCCAGACGGTCGAACTCATAGACGGTGGTGTGGAAGATGGTCTCGTCGGGCTGAAAGGTGATTTTGGTGCCTCGGTAGTCGCTTTCGCCGGCCACTTTCACGGGGTATAGGGGTTTGCCGTAAGCGTATTCCTGGATGTAGTGCTTGCCGTCGCGGAAGACCTCGGCGGTGAGGTGTTTGGAGAGGGCGTTCACACAGGAGACACCGACGCCGTGCAGACCGCCGGAGACCTTGTAGGAATCTTTGTTGAACTTGCCGCCGGCATGCAGGACGGTCATGACGACCTCCAGGGCGGAGCGTTTCTCCTTCGGATGCATGTCGGTGGGGATACCACGACCATTATCAAGGACGCTTATTGCGTTGCCTTCCAATATTTTAACTTCTATGTTGTTACAGAATCCGGCGAGAGCCTCGTCGATGGAGTTGTCAACCACCTCGTTGACCAGGTGGTGCAGACCGCGGTCGCTGACATCGCCGATATACATGGCTGGACGTTTACGTACGGCCTCCAGGCCTTCCAAAATCTGAATATTACCCGCACTATAGGTTTCTTCGTTCACTGTCTTATTCTCTAACTCGCTCATTATTAATGGTTTTACTTTTTCTCTAAAAACCTGCAAATATAGGAAAATTTTCGGTAAGTTGGGCGGGAAATTTGCAGGTGGATTTTGGCCAACTGCAAATAGGGGTTCCACCTTGAAAAAATGTTATTTTTGCCATCATTTAAAAATAAGACGATTATGATTTTAACCACCACTCCGACTGTTGAAGGCAAACAGATTGTGAACCACCACGGTGTCGTGTTCGGCGAGGTGATCACGGGTATCAATTTTGTGAGGGATTTCTTCGCGGGAATCCGTAATATCGTAGGCGGGCGCTCTGGCTCGTACGAGGAAGAGCTGATACAAGCGCGCGAGGCAGCCATGCAGGAAATGGAGAAACGCGCGACCGAGATGGGGGCCAACGCCGTGGTCGGCATCGACCTTGATTATGAGGTGCTTGGCGAGAACAACGGCATGATGATGGTCATCGCCTCCGGCACGGCGGTCACGGTGGTGTAGGAGGCAACGTCTCCGAACGTCGCAGGGGACGATGTCTCCGAACGTTGCGCTGTTGTTGCGTTCTTACGAGTTTGGAAGCGTTGGCTTTGGGAAATCTCAGAGTCCCTCGAGCGCGTCGTCGATCACTCCGAACACGTAGTGGTCCTTGTCATATACGTGCCCGAAAATCTCTTTGGCTTTCAGGAAATACTCCTTGGCGGCGGCTTTGTCGTGTTCCATCGCGAGAGTGCCGAGGTAGAAGTGCAGGTTGCCGAAAACCTTGTCGTTGTTCACGTATTTCGGTAGCTGTGCCTTGTAGAAAATAATGTTTTTCCGCACAGTAAGACACGGAAAGTTGAAAAGGTTGCAGTTGGGGGATTATTTTTTTTATTTGGGCGAGCCGGCGCGGCTTAGGAGCCGACGCTTCCAAGCGTAGCAAACACGCATTCATGGACCAATATTGCGAAACGTTGTTCCCCTCCCACCGCGCCGTCGGGCTTTCCGCTACAATGTTTTTGGCCATCCGTTACCGTAGGGGCGAACAATTATTCGCCCCTACAAACACCACATGTACGGGCGTATCGCATACGCCCTCATGCCAAAACCATTTCCGCTTCAATCCCTCTCGCGCGCCCGTCCGTGACATCTACCCGTTTCGCGGCGAACCATCCAATCCCTTCGCCCGCACTTTTTCCCGCGCCGCGAACTCCGCGTCCTAATCTTCTCTCGAAAAAAATGGGAACATTGCCCGCATCCGGCTACAGACATGCAACCGCTGACGCGGTTGGTCGCAGTTCCGATTCATCATGCCTTTGTGGATGCGCTACGGCTCGAACGAGGGGAAACACTCACCTCCTCAGATGTATTCTCGGCAGCATCACCGCCGACTCCACGGTGTCGTTCTCGCTGCGCTAGGCTGCCACGAAGAAAAAAATAGTGCCCGCAGGATTGGACTGCAGGCACGTGATTACAAGAAGCAAAAGAGTCTAAAGCATATTCGCCATGTTTTTCCACCCAGTTAAATTGCCTTTCTGGTAGTGGTAAACTTGGGCGTCATTACAATACCATTGACCGTTTTCAAAGATGACAATTCCCCCGAAGAATTTGTCTTCTCCCAAAGCTGTATTCATATCGGCGATACGCTTGGCCAACGCCTCCGCCTTGTCTTTCACTGCTGAATCGGTGGCCGTGATACCTCCTTTCGTGTCGAATATGCCGATGCGTCCGTCTTTCATCTGAATCAGCCAATCGGGGTAAAAAAGCGCGTATTTGTTTTCTGTTGAATTGAAATACTTGAAAGCCAGATATTCTTGACCATAATCCCCATTCTTAAACCACCATTTGATATTTTGGTTCGGGTCAATGAACCTGATGAAATCTTCCTCGTTTTTCCGACCATTGAAATTCTTTTGGATGTAAAATGGGGTGAGGACACAAGCATCGCTTGGCAGATTCAGTTCTTCGTAATCGTCTGTAAAACTGTACGAATCTTGAAGATTGAAAGGGGTGGAAGTGCCGCTCTTTTTGGCGCGGGTAACTAAAATGCGATTCAAGATAGGACGATAGTCGATTAACGACTGTGTAATGGCTTTTAGGAAAATGCTGCCGGCACCTTTCTGAATGTCAGCGATAAACACTTTGTAGCATACGATTGTATTCGGATTCACGGCACGGCGCATCCATACGCGCAATGCTGATTTCAACGGGCTCCAGGAACGGGCTATGTTGGAAATCTTCGCATCATTGGAAGTTTGCTCAGCCAACACTTTCATGCAATACATGGTGAAAATCTTTTCCAAATCATTTTCAGAGGTTTCATTTTCCAAGTCATTTCCATCGGATATATGATCACCGATGACATCAATATCGCGGATTTCCACATCTGTCATGATGGAATTGCTAACAACGGGGTTCATATTAATACCCTTTGCCGCTACTTTCTTCTGACATTCGTGGTACATGTCGGCATCCATGTCTATTCCAAAGAAGTTCTTAAAGGTTTGGACCATAGACTTCTGGAATTCGTTAGAATCGGCCAAGTCGCCATAATCTACACGTGACTCGAAGTCGGTTTGCAGGCAATTGGGGAAAGTTATATTCTTGTATTTCAGGTTGGAGATGA